>Ga0180437_10000347_pt1 | contig 91057 bp, 69 predicted proteins | sample SS_ome_4_FD_132410 | JGI IMG/M metagenome (GOLD analysis project Ga0180437, IMG submission 132410) | Hypersaline lake sediment archaeal communities from the Salton Sea, California, USA - SS_3_D_1 metaG | ecosystem: Environmental > Aquatic > Non-marine Saline and Alkaline > Hypersaline >...
GCGAGACGAATAAGGTACAAGTGTTGCGACGAAGACAAGGTTTTTACCTTGCCGAGGAGTAACGCGAAGTAAATTATTTGTCGCAGCCAACCCTTAAAAGGGATAGGGCGCAACTTGAGTTTCGACCACTTCATTCTATTTCTTTGTCCTGTTGATACATTGACAATACGGACACCTATGAAACGACGTGAGAGATTCAATGAGGTACGAAGAAGAACAGTATTCACAGGTTGCCTGTACCGTTGTCATCTTTACAATCTCACGCCGCTTTGCCCTTTGTGAATGGCGAAGCCAAATGAGAATAAGCAAAAAAACAAGCCCCCCCACATACAACATGCAAGCTGTCTCTGGAGCAATTTCAATCATTGTATTTGCTCCCAATGCAGTAAAGAAGAAATTCTCTCAAAGGTTCCAGCAAACTGGATAGAAAGCTCTCCTGACACTTCCCCCTCCGCTTTTTCGTCGTTAACAAATCGCAAACTCTTCAGGAAAAATTCGGCGAGTCCTTGCAATCGTTTATCGACAAGCTCCTTTTGACATATGATACTCTTCACCCGTCCTGTTCTTAGCGAAACAGAAACTCTAAAGTCAACCTGCGGTAACACTTCTGCAAAAGTAGGTGTTGAAAAAAATGTATCATGAGATGCTGCTCGAAAAAGGCGCGATCCGTCATCGAGAAGCTGCAAGCCTCTCAAGTTATGTTGTAGTGTCAATTTCAGTGGATAGACACGAATCGTATGTTTAGAAGGGGCGCATTCATCAGAAAATCTCCATGGAACAAGAGCACCTGAAACCGTGGGCATCTGGGGCCCCCTTGAAGAGAGCAGTGCTGTCGGAATACCTTCTACAGAAAGAGCGCCTATGCGCTTGGTAAGAACAGGATTTACTAAAAATCTCTCAGTACAAAGCCTCTGACGAAAATCAGTATCCCGACGGTCATCTGCTAAAAGAGCAATAGAATTATCTTCTGCATCCAAAAAAACCATTGGCGTCGGTGTCGAAGCCTCTATCTCTATGAAAGGAACCTCGATCTGAAAAATGAGAAAGAGCGCAAGGTGAACCATCACCGAAATCTTAAAAGCTTTCTTAAGCGACTTTTTAGAAGGAGACCCTCCATCACTCCAAATCAATGAAATCTTTTGAAAATGTCTTTTAAGTCGAAGCATACGTAATTTCTCTAACTACACGGTGCCATCACGAATCATTAGATCGTCTGTCTTGAAGGCAAGGCGTACTCGTGGCACTGTCTTCACGACCTCTGAAAATAGACGTAGAAATGTCTCATACTGCACTCGACGATCAACACTGAGCACAACAGTGGGCGTAACCCCCCTAAAATGCTCCTGCCACGACGATATGTGGATCAAAAGCTCCTCTTTTAAAGACATCATATCAACAATCTTCTTCTTTGACCCCACGTAGATAACCTGATCTTTATCCATAACAACCACAAGCTGCGACAGTTTTGCCTCTTCCGTACTCGGGAACTGTGGATGTTGAATTAATAAAGACTTCAGAGGAAGGGTATCAGAGGTAATCAAGAAAAAAATCAGCAGCAAAAAGATAACGTCAACAAGAGGTGTTAGATCGATGAGATTAAAGCAGGGTTTAAGCTTGGTTGAAAATTTCATCTTCTACCTATTTTGATGATAGGTGAGCAGGTCAACAACTTCAGCAGCCGTCGCTTGAATCTCCACGGTCACCCCCTCAATGCGGCTAACAATATAGTTGTATGCTAGGACCGCAGGAATAGCGACGACAAGGCCAGCGGCCGTTGTCACAAGGGCATATTCCATCGCTTCTCCAATTTGTGTAGACGATATCTCAACCAAACTACTCATACGCATCTCTCCAAAGGCCCGTATAAAGCCCAAAACAGTGCCGAGTAGTCCAATCAAGGGAGAGATATGAGCAATTATCGAAAGAATGCGAGCGTTTTTCTCCATTTTCGCAACTTCAATCGTTCCACGCAGCTCCATTCCATTCTCAATATATTCCTTCCCGCGTTCATGTTGTGAAATACCTGCCCGGATGATATTCGATACCGCACCTGGTGTTTTCTCACACAGCTGCATTGCCTCTACGATATCTCCGCGCTCAATAGCCGATCGCAATTCAATAAGAAGCGTATCTGTATCAATATCAATCCGACTTAAGTAAAGAACTCTTTCAATAAAGATCGCCACACCAATGACGGAGCAAAGGCAGATGACAACGAGAACAATATTCCACTGCCCAATCCACTCCCCAATGAATGAAAAAATATTCAAAGTACTAGCTGATTCCATATATCTCTCTTAGCTTACGTTCCGCAATGACAGCCCACTCTCCCCCTCTTGAAACAACAGACTCGAGTTGACGTGTGGCCAAATCAAGTCTATGCAAGGAAAGGTACAACTCTGCGCGAAGAATCATGGCCTTCACACGCAAAGAGGAGGCATATGGACCGTTAATCACCCATGCCAAGGTGGCCATTGCCTTGTCTGTCTGTTTTAACTCCCAAAAGCATAGGCTCTTTTCTATTGCAATTTCAAGGGCTAGCTCACTATTTGCATGCTTTATCTGCCTCTCGTGCAAAAGGGACAAGAGAGCCTCTTCTTCAACAACACGATTGGCCTTTCTCAGCATTCTGCCCAAAAAAAGAGCAACACGAGCCGTATTTGGGGAAGCCACTGGGGAGTCTATGATCTGCTTTACCTCCGCTAATACCGTATCTTCTTCCCCCTGAAAAATCCGAGAATATAAAACGGATGTTTTGGCCATAACTCTGCAAGTATCAAGAAGTGTTGGCTGTAAAAAACTCTGCCAGTTTTCTACTTTTTGAGGCATCGTTTTGAGATCCTCATTAAGAGCAGCGACGGCCTCCCCTATAAGGGTTGGAAGTTCATTAAAAGCAGAATCGGTCATGAGATTTTCAGAAAGAATCTCCAACAGCTCCCGATGTAAATTAAATAGACTTCCCCACAAAAAGCAGACCGCTTCGGTATCAGGCACCTCATTCATTGCTTGAAATAGATACTCTCGGGCAATCCCATATTCAAGTCGAGCATCCATTAACCGATCTTTAATAAGGGCGGGTTCCTTTGACTGTTGCGCTTCGAAACTATGAGCTCTTGCTTTCTCTTGCGCAATTAGCCCCTTCTCAAAATATGCAAGAGCTGGGATCGCATGATCAAAAACCTTTTTCTTAAACTCAAACATATGAAGGGCAGCGATAAAAGCATGGACATCAATTGTGCGATCAAACAGATACCTACATAGAGCCGCCTTGTGCTGTTCAAGCTCTGGACACGATTCAAATTCAACCAAGCAAGAAAGAACAAGTGCTGGCAGACATGGATAATCAGAAGCTGTTTCCATCAACTCTTGAACAATCTCATAGGCCATCATATGTTGCGAAGAGTGGAGATATAGATCTACCAAACAGTGGAGAAGCTGAGGATGCGAATCGACAAGTCCTGACAAACTCAACGCCTGATACAAACGGGTAGTTGCCCTTTCACATCCTATCTCATCACACATAGCTTGCTGATAGGCTAGAAGCGCTCTTGAATAATCCCATAGAAGACTCTTTTGATCAGAGATCGAAAGATCATTCATCTCCCAAAAGTACTTATTTACAGTCTCCGTCTCACGATATAGCCATAGGCAAAACAGTCGATCGGCAGTCTGACCATCTTGACGTAAGCTCTCATAGGCCTCTTCTGGCTTGTGCTCAAAAGATGCCTGTAAAAAAGAAAGTGTCGATGAGGGAGCCTGGTTACTATGAGCCTTTAAAATCTTTTTTAAAGAGGTTGCATGCGAAGGCGTTTTCCCCACTTCATATAGAAATAGATGAAAAAAACCTGTACGTAAACTGGAGGGACTCACAAGCGAAACGATTTTTTCCGCAAGCTGCTGTGCCTTCTCCGTTTGTTGAGAAAAAGCCAATAAAACCACCCTTTGCCATCCAAGCTCACCAAGAAGATTTTGACCTATTTGCGTCCAGAGGGATTCCGAAGCACCTAACTCAAGCAATCCAGCGTATAGATCGTCAACAGCAGCAACTGTTTCATGCATAAGGAGATGTTCACACCCTGAAAGCACCCTTAAGATCCCACGTTCGAAATCGCTTCGCGTTCTGATTGCCGCTAAAACGATCTGAAAACCGTCTAAAGATCCATAAGAATACGCTTGATACGCCAACCACAAAAGATACTCTTTTGAAAGAGAGGAAGAATGGGCAAGAAGGGAAGACCAGTCGATATCTCCGTGTTCGATCTCACAAAAAACATCACCCTGTATTTTGGGACAAACGGAACAGGAGCGTAGTATCTGTTCGGCTGCATATTCTCTTCCCAGTTTTTTGTATGAGACTCCTAGTAGGAAAAGACGCCGTTGAATGCAGGGTAGATCCTCGGTTGCTTGAAAGAGGCGATCATCCCAATCCCTCAAAGAAGCTACAACCGCATCATACTCACCTAATGAAAAATGGGCCTCGGCAACCTTCAAAAGAATCTTTTGCCGAAGTTGCCTTCTTTCAACAACTGAGGACTGGTAAGGAAACTGCTGCCTCTCTATGCAAGATGAAACGGTGTTATATTTTTTTAATGCCTCGGTAAAATTTCCTCCATCCATCAGCCTATCGCCACTTTTCAAAAGATGGAAAACATACTCATCTTTAAATGCGAGCACAGCAGCTATCTCACTCTTTTCTTCCAATGAAAGGTGAGCGCATGAGGACTTAATCAGTTTTTTTACAACTGCTTCGGCTTCTAAAATACGTCCTTGTTGAACGTAGGAGCGAACAAGAGCCACCCGCAACGGAATATAAAATCTATACAATTCTCTTTTACTAGCATAGGTAGATAACAATTTTTCCTGGTCGAGATACCTTCCAAATCGCTCATATCCTTTGGAAAGGACAAAGAGAATTTGTACTTTTTCCTGTGGATCTAGGCGCAAAAACGAGGGATCTCGCAAAACATCTTCAAGATCCTCTATGGCTTGCAACTCTCCCTCACCACTCTCCTGCGCAGCCTTTGCGCGGAAGGCTACAGAGACCGCCTTCGAGGAAAGGTGAAGAGGAGCCTCCACACCATTCAGAGAAAAGGAAGATACAAAAGCGATAACGCACGCTATCAACAAAACGGCACATTGTTCTCTTAATCCATTTTTTATACCCATCACTCATGCTCGCACAAACATTTAACCGATACCAAACAGGGTAGCGCAAAAGAGATTTATATGTGAAAAATCCCACCATCAGAGACCTTTATACATCAAAACACAAACAGCACCCTAAATACATTCTAGAGCCATAGAGAAATGTTTTTTGATAAGTTATTTTTGATAAAACGTGTTCATTTTTCACCCCGATTCAAGTCGCCCTGAAATTGACCAAAAGTGAAAAAAGTGAAAAAAAATTAAGAAATCTATTGCAGAATATGCCTATGGTCGTCTAACAATCAGTTAGTCACTCACAACCATATGGAGGAGACCTCATATGACATTTGAATCAACAGTAAAGGGAATGAGTAAGTTGCTCAGCGCCCTTACCATTGATCTAGAGAAGGCTGCCAACGGAAACAAGGCTGCTTCTCAGCGCGTACGAACTGGTACCATTAAGCTTGAAAAAGCTGCTAAAAAGTACCGCAAGCTTTCAATCAAAGCTGAAAAAAGCGGAGCCTTCAAAAAGGCCAAAAAAGCTAAAGCCAAAGCTAAAGCTCCAGCAAAGAAAAAAGCCAAAGCTCCAGCAAAGAAAAAAGCTGTTTGCAAAAAGCCTTGCAAAAAACCTGCAAAGCGCAAAACAGCTAAGATTCCTGCTAAGAAAAAAGGCCGACGTTAGTCATTTCGATCGAAAGATCGAATGTCATGACAAAAGGGAAGAGGGATTGCTCCTCTTCCCTTTTTTGGTTTCCTAGTCAAAAGTCTCATCATTCTTGTGGTCTCACTGCTCATAATTGGCCATCACGAAATCCATCTTCTATTTTCTGCAATCCCTCCACTCTGCTACCATATACCCAAGCGTTTTCCTACCTACTGGATATTTTATGACAACAGAGCAACTTCATATCGTTCGCTGGGATAAGCATGGCAGAGGAATTGCCGATTCTTCTAAGAATGGAAATACCTCGCATATCGCTGTACCAGGCTCTATTGTTGGAGAGACCGTTGTTACCTCTCCCCCTATCAAAACCCAATCTGGGAAAATAGCATCTATCACAGACATCCCCCTCCCTTCGCCCTTTAGAGTTTCTCCTCAATGTCCTCATTTCATGATCTGTGGAGGATGTGCTTGGCAACATCTTGAATACGAACAGCAACTGCGAGTGAAAAGTGAGTGGATAAAAGATCTCTTTCTACCCCTTTGCCACGATGTTTCCCTTATCCACCCTATAATAGGGGCTGATGAGCCGTGGCAATATCGCAACAAGATGGAGTTTAGCTTTGCACAAGACAAAGAGGGTCATCGGTATTTAGGACTCTACAAATATAGAAGCCGCGTTATCGATGTTCTAGCCTGCCCTATATCCAATCCATGGATGGTAGAAACTCTTTCGACGGTTCGACAATGGTGGGAAAAGTCACAACTCAAAGCATATTTCCCTAGAAATGATTCAGGAACACTTCAAACCGTTAGCTTTCGAGAGGGAGTAACCACAGGAGACCGCATGGTTATTCTCACCCTTTCTGGTAATCCTGCTTATGCACCAAAAAAACATCACTTGGACCAATTTGTTGAAGATGTAAAACAGGTAGCCACCCCCCCTCAGGGAAATCTTTCGATCGTCGCTCGGATTAAACAGACTGCGAAAAACCGGCCCACACACTTTTATGAAATGATTCTCTTTGGACCTGATTATTTCAGGGAACGGTTTAGTGTCGAGATCTTGCCCTTTGTTAAGAAAGAGCTCGATTTCCAAATCAGTCCTCAGGCATTTTTTCAACCCAATACTAAACAGGCCATTTCGATATATTCTACGGCCCTGCAAATGGCAGAACTCAACTCTGAAGACGTCGTCTGGGATCTTTATTGTGGAATCGGCATCTTTGGGATGTTCTCAGCACTTCGCGCCAAATCAAGTGTTGGTATCGAGCTTTCGAGAGAATCCGCTTATGATGCTACTACCAACTCTAAACGACTTGGGCTTTCCAACTTTACTATTCACACAGGAGACACTGCAGCAATTATTGCGTCCATGAAAAAAGAGGGCACGTTCACACCTCCAACAACAATCATCGTCGATCCACCGCGTGTGGGACTTTCTGAAAAAGCTATCAACGAAATTGAAACCCTCGATGCAAAAAAAATGATCTATGTTTCGTGCAACCCTCAGTCCCAGAAAAGAGATATTATTCTCCTTTTTCAACAAGGGTGGAAGATTATAGCAATCCAGCCTGTTGATCAATTCCCCCAGACGTATCATCTCGAAAATATTATTCACTTAGGAAAATAAATCCATGGCACGCCTCTCCTTTTCTCTCGTTAAAAAATCCTCAAAAGCTCGAGCAGGGCGTATTGAAACCGAACATGGAGTTGTCGAAACTCCTATTTTCATGCCTGTTGGCACACGGGGAACCCTCAAAGCGTTAACACATCAACAAACTCTAGATGTCGGTTCTCAGATTATTCTCGGCAATACGTATCATCTGATGCTTAGGCCTGGTAGGGAACTGATTGAAAAGGCGGGGGGATTGCATTCTTTTATTGGTTGGGAAAAACCGATTCTCACCGATTCTGGAGGTTTCCAGGTTTTTTCTCTTTCCTCTCTTCGAAAGATGACAGAAGATGGTGTTCACTTCAAATCTCATATCGACGGGTCTGCTCATTTTCTCGGGCCTAAAGAAAGTATGAGTGTCCAACGAGCGTTAGGCTCTGATATTGTCATGTGCTTTGATGAGTGCCCTTCAAGTAAAGCCACAACAGAGTACATCAAAGAGGCTGTTGACAGAACCCTTCGATGGGCAAAGGTCTGTCGTGATATGCCACTTCTTTCTCACCAAAATCTTTTTGGCATCGTACAAGGGGGCCTTATTCCCTCTTTACGTGAAGAATGCGCCATGAAACTACGAGAACTCGATTTTGAAGGATTTGCCATCGGAGGGCTTGCGGTAGGGGAAAGTGCTGATGAGATGTATACGTGTATCGAAACCACAGAAGCTTTTCTTCCCGAAGATAAGCCTCGCTATCTTATGGGAGTTGGAACACCTCGCAATATTCTCGAGGCTGTCTTACGAGGTGTTGATATGTTTGATTGTGTTATGCCGTCGAGAAATGCTCGTGGAGGGACAGCTTTTACATGGCAGGGAAAAATACAGATTAAATCGGCAAAGTACGCTCACGATTTTTCTCCCCTTGATCCGGAGCTCAATGCATACCCATCGAAATTTTCAAAAGCGTATATACGGCATCTTTTAAATGTTGGCGAGATCACAGGGTCAGCGCTTGTTACCATGCAAAATCTAGCTTTTTATCTGGATTTTATTCACCAGTTGCGCTCTGCTATCATGAACGATACCCTTGACGCATTTCGCAAAAAGGTTGATGCTGTCTACCCTGATTAATTAACCACGATAGAGGTTCTCTATGTTATTTTTCGCTGACGCACCCCCACCTCCTGCAGAAAGTGGAGGTCTGGAACAGATGTTTATGATGATTGCGATTGCCGTTTTTTTCTTCTACTTTATTATGTGGAGGCCGGAGCAGAAAAGGCGCAAGGCAATGGAAGACAAAAGAGAGTCCCTAAAGAAAGGTGACCGTGTCATCGTCGCTGGTGGAATCATAGGTCAAGTAGTAAAGATTGAGAAAGAGAGTGTTATCGTCCAGCTCAACGACGGAGCAAAGATGGAAGTTCTCAAATTTGCTGTCCAAGACATTCAGGAAAAAGAGAAAGACGCGTAAGAGACTATTTTTATCAATGACGCCAGAAAACCCGCTCATTCATGGGCGGGATGGATGGCTCCAAAAATAAAACCCTGTCCGTTAAGAGTTTTTTGCAAAAGATTCTTGACTTTGGTTGTAGGTCAGGGATACCATTCGCTATTAACGGCCGCTGGGACGACGGTCTTAAAGCCTGTGGAGCTGCTGGGTTACCGGAGCTAAGAAGCAGGAATCCCCGGTCTTCAGACGGGGAGGTTCAAAGATTCTTGCTATGTTCTGAGTTTCCGACACGGTAGTGGTATTTTTCTATGGATTCCAAATCTTCTCGATGCACAACATACTCTTCAGCGGTAACCTATCCGTTGAAAAAGGTCTCCCAGGCCCTACACACGAAACATGATATCTTTTGGTTTAGAGATGTCATCTATGTCAGTTGTAAAAGTCATGATGATCTTCTCGACCGTGGGGCGTTTGTTTTTCCGTATGGTGCTGTTGTCATGTGGGGGCTTTCACCACAGCAAGAGACAGCGATCCTCGCAACGCTCAAAAAGCATGAAGATCAGTCGTATGAGGCAACAGAAAAAGAGTCATACACGTATACGTACGGAGCAAAGGCATCTGTTGCCAAAGATCAAATTACTCTTCCCTCTTCTTTGCTCGAGGCTAAACTTGCTTTTTCACACGGTCTTGCTCAATCTATTAAGCTTTCTGTCTTTGAAGGAACGGCACAAAAAACCATTGCAAAAACCAAGGCTATTCCAGCACAACTTGCAAAGTATGGGAAGATCCCTCTTTCGAGAAAACAGATCCGAAAGATGCGAGGATCTCTTTTCATAGAGAGAAGCTCGATCAATCTTCATTTTGACGTTCTAGATGTCCCTGAGTATTTCTGGGAGCACTTCGAACTTGAACCTATCTACACGCTGATAGCGAACTATCTCGATCTTGAAACACGAGTTGAAGTTCTCAACCAACGTCTGGATATTATCCACGACCTTTTTGAGGTTCTTGGAAACGAACTCAATCACCAGCACTCGAGCCGACTAGAGTGGATCATTATTTTGCTAATTGCCATCGAAGTAGTTGCTATGTTCATACGAGAGCTATTCCAGAGTCATTGACCACCCTGCGCCGACATTATGAAACCCTTCACCCCAGATCCTTCCAATACTTTGTATCTGATCGTCGCCGGTGCAATGACATGGGGCAATCTCTTTTACTCCTAGTCTCTTCAATTCATCTATCTCTTTGCCTACGTTCTCTAAAGAACATTCATACCAATGAAATCCACCAACGAGAAGGGTTGGTACTTTGCCAAAAAGCTCCCCTGCTCTCATAACCATCTGAACAATACCGGGGTGAGCGCACCCAGTAATAAAAATAGGTCCAGAGTTACTTTCAATAACAAGCCCTTGCTCTGGGGGCTCTGACGCCATCTCCCCTGTTGTTCGCATTCCTGGCAAAATCTCTTCCCCTGCCTTTGAGGCAACAGCCACACCTCCAAGAGCCTCCACTCGTGCTCCCAAATCCTCCAATGCCGAAGGAACCATCCAACAGGTTACTCCGGGGGAGATAGCAGCCTCTATTCCATCGGTATGATCATAGTGGTTGTGAGAGATAAAAATATGCGAGGACTGAGGCACCCAAAGGAGCTCCATATTTGAGCTGAGGATCTCTTTTTTTGCTCCCACATCAAAAAGTAAACTATGCTCATTTTTTTCAATCATGCAGCCAAAACCCCAATCGGCTGCGCAACCCTGCTCCAATGCTCTATTGTCATAGACAATGGTGAGTTTTTCTTTTTTCATACGCTCTATACTCCGTCACGAATTTCAAACGTCCACAGTACCCTAAATTCAACCAATATGACCAGATCAAAGTATACCCCCTGATTACGGGCATATCTTAGACAAGCTGTAAGAGACCCGTCTAATTAATCGGGTGTCACCTGCGCCCAAACAGACCAGAATAGATCCGACTAAGCGTAGATCATGTTTTTCTTCCAAAAAATATGCAACAATAGCACCTCGCCTCTCACAACGATGGGTCGCATCCACCAAAAGTTAGCACTCTATCATCGCAATTGCCAATAATTTCGCTATCTGTATATAATTAGCAGTACGAGGACCAAACTGCTAAACAGAGGAGGTTTCCTATGAGCAGATATCTAGCAAAAAGGCACGAAGAAGATGAATTTTGGCCATTCGGCGATTTTCACCTATTTCCTTCACTAAAGGGCCTTTCCCAAGGAGGCATCTCAATGTGGGAAGAAGAGGAGAATGTCGTCACTGAGATCGCCCTTCCCGGAATTAAAAAGGGAGAGATCGATCTAACGTTTGAGCATGGACTCCTAACTGTCTGCGCTCAAAAAGCAGAAGAGACAGAAGACAAAAATCGCAAATATTTTCAACGAGCGGAACGCTCTTTTATCTACAAGCTGTCCATACCCGGTGAACTTGACGAAACAGCCGAACCTGAGGCCTCACTAAATGATGGCCTACTACAAATCCGCTTCAAAAAACAGAAACGCCTTGCACCACGCTCAATCGAAATTAGGGATTAATCATCCCGTGACACTCCTCGAAAAAGACCTCCACCTTTTTCGAGGAGTGTCATTACTCTTTAAACTCGAGTGTCCATCAATTCTAATGCAGTTGAATAAGGCAGAGTTGGGGTACCATGGTACCAACACTCCCAACGTAAATGCCCATGAAATTTATTTTCACATCTCTCATACATCTCTACCGATGGTGCATAGCCCCTCTGATCGGCCCCTGTTGCCGATTTTATCCGACATGTTCTGAATACGCCCTTCAAGCATTTAAAAAATACCCTGTTCATAGGGCCTTATGGCTTACATTTAAGCGCCTATGTCGGTGCAACGGGAGTTGCGAGGGTGGTGTGGATTTTTTACCAGAAAAAGATGAGCACTAGTGCGGAATTTTCAGCTGCATCCCAGGGCTAAGCTTTGTTCCCTTCAAGCCATTGAGATATTTAAGCTTTTCGACATGAACATTGAACTTTTTAGCAACCGACCACAGGGAATCCCCCCTCTTCACAATATACCGCTTAAAAGGAGTCAGCTGCCGTGTCGCCGCCCTAGAAGAGACCTCTGCTGCGGGAGAAGGCGTCGGTGATTTAACAGGCACGCTCTCTTTTTTAGGTTCATGGATCACAGCTTTTTTTATGCCAGCGCGTTTTTTCAAAAGATCAAAGATCTGCTCTCTTGGAACTGTTCCCATCTCAGGTTGCTGCAGGGCCTTTGCTAAAAAGAGCTGAGATCCCTTCCAAACAATAGGCTTTCTTTGTGCCTGAAGAAGGCGAATGCAAAGACGCAGTCCTCCCTCACTTTGGGAGGGAAGAGAGGAGAGAATCCGAAGCACCGTCTCATCCGAACCCCGAGCAACAATATAATCCGAATATTCACTGCTAAGAATTTCAGCTATCCGCTTAGACGGAATTTTTTCAAAAAGGGAGAGGAGTCTTTCAGATAGGTCAATCCCCCCCTCCTTCAAAGCATATGAGAAACCCGCACCACCGAGCTCTTGGGCTATCTCCAAACACTGCTCCTGAGAAAGCGTATGAAACAGCTGCAAAAAGCACGCCCACTCATCTGTACGGACAAGAGCTTGAAGATAAAGCTCCCTGTTTTCAGAAGTAATCCTATCGATAATACCACTTGGAGTGTAGGGCACACACGTTTTGGATATAAAGTCGTCGACCACATGAATTTCATCCTTGCTTACAGAGGTGAAAAGATCTAATTTTCTCTCCCCATCTGCTTTCTCCCATGAAAAAAAAGAGAGAGACTGCGGCCACTTTCCAAGACAACGAAGCGGATCTTCAACCAAAAAATCTCTCTGTCTCAAAAGAGCAAGAACAAGTTCTTGCACCGAATATCCATGAGAAGCAGCACTCGAATCGTTTAATTTTGCAAGTAACGCCTCATCTGAAAGCGCATCGAGAGATGCTATGTGCCACTGCAGATCATCATCGGAAAAAGAAAGCTTTTTTCTTGAAACAGCCCCCTCTTCTACATGCACATAGAGAAGATCGTCATGCCAAAGAAAAACAAGATAGGTTAAAAAACCGATATTGAAACAGACACTTACGATCAAAAACCACGCAACACAAGAGGTACGTGGCTTTTGATATGCAGGATGTTTTACAGATCTTTTGTTGTCCACGTGCCTATTTCTTCTGACAGTCTCTGCAGCTCAACCTGGAGCACCCCAGGTAACCGCTCTTCAAACGTTCCAAAATATTCGGAGAGATCCTGGGCCTCTTTCAACCACAGCTCTCGGTCAACAAAGAAGAGCTTACCATAGTCGCACTCTTGTGGAATATCAAGATCTTCCTTTTTAGGAAGCAATCCTATCGGAGTCTCCACAGCCTCAACTTTCTCATCAATTCTATTACACATCCAGGCAAGAGCTCTGATATTCTCCCCGAAACCGGGCCAAACAAAACGACCCTCTTCATCTTTTAAAAACCAATTTACATAGAAAATTTCAGGAAGCTTTCGTCCTGGTTTTTCTTGGGAAAGCCAATTTGTAAAATAATCTCCCATGTTGTAGCCACAAAAGGGAAGCATCGCAAAAGGATCGTGCCTAACTTTACCGACAGTCCCTTTAGCAGCGGCTGTCATCTCAGAGGTCATAGCAGCACCAAAGAAAACCCCCTGCTTCCACGACGCTGCTTGCCTAACAAGCGGCACCATAGACGCTCGACGTCCACCAAAAATAAAACCACTTATAGGAACACCTTCCGGACTATTCCACATATCATCAAGACAAGGACACTGCTTTATAGGGGCTGTAAAGCGAGCATTCGGGTGGGAGGCCACCTTACCACTTCCTGGCACATATGGTTCGTGCAACCACGTTGTTATTCCCTCTGGAGGAACCTCTGTCATCCCTTCCCACCAAACATCATCATCGGCTGTCTTTCCAACATTTGTGAAAATGCTGTTGGCGTGCAAAGATTCCATTGCACTCTTATTTGTCTTCATAGAAGTGCCGGGAGCCACTCCAAAAAATCCAAACTCAGGATTGATAGCTCTCAACTCCCCTTTTTCGTTCCAAAACATCCAAGCAATATCATCGCCAACACATTCGACCTTCCAACCAGGAATTGTGGGCTCGAGCATAGCAAGGTTTGTCTTCCCACAAGCACTTGGGAAAGAGGCCGCCAGATAGTGCTTGCTGCCCTCAGGACTTGTCAGACCGACTATCAACATATGTTCTGCCATCCACCCTTGCTCACGGGCTATGCAAGAGGCGATGCGCAAAGCAAAACACTTTTTACTCAAAAGAGCATTTCCTCCATATCCACTTCCAAAAGACCAGATTTCGTTATCTTCCGGGAAATGAGTGATCACGATATTTTTGGGATTGCACGGCCATGCAACATCCTTGTGTTCCGGTGAAAGAGGCACTCCAACGGAGTGAACACATTTGACAAAAGGCTGCTCTTGAACAGCCTTGAGAACTTTTTTATTCACGCGGGTCATGATACGCATATTGATAACAACGTAAGCCGAATCAGTTATTTCTACGCCTAGTCGCGAATATGGAGAATCATCGGGCCCCATGCAAAATGGAATCACATACATGGTACGCCCCTTCATACATCCGGGAAAAAGTGAAGAGAGACGCATCCTCATCTTCTCCGGATCTTCCCAATTATTCGTGGGGCCAGCATCGATTTTATTGCGAGAGCAGATGAATGTCTTGTCTTCTACACGGGCGACATCATCAGGATTCGACACTGCTAAATAGCTATTCGGTCTTTTTTCAGAATTTAATTTTTGAAAGGTCTTATTTTCGACAAGAAGAGCTAAAAGCTTATTCGCCTCTTCTTCAGAACCATCGACTATATGAATGTGATCGGGTTGCGTTAGCTGACTAATCTCTTCAACCCATCGCTTCAATTCCCCTGATATCTGCTCTACCATAATTCCCTCTTCTGGTTACTTCCATAACCTCTCGAAAAGGGCTATGGAATTTTAAGCCACTCCGACAAGGCCCTTTTTCTTCTTGAACTTGTCAAGAAAATCGAGCGCCTTCCCTGTGCCCTGACATACAGCGAGTAGAGGATTTGGGGCAACAATAACTGGCAGTCCTGTCTCCTTGTTTAGTGCCTTATCAAGGCTACGAATCAAAGCGCCACCACCGGCAATGACCATTCCGCGCTCAACAAGATCAGCAGCAAGTTCAGGAGGACATTTTTCGAGAGTTAATTTTACAGAATCAACAATCTGTTGAATAGGCTCTGCCAAACACTCTCTAATTTCAACAGAATTGATGCGGCGTGTGATTGGAAGTCCAGAGACCTGATCCCTTCCTCTCACTTCCATTTCTAGCTCATGTTCTCCCAATGGAAAAGCAGAACCTATGGCAATTTTGATATCTTCAGCAGTTCTGGGACCAACCAAAAGATTATATGTGCGACGCATGTAATTGATGATGCACTCATCAAATTCATCACCAGCAATACGCAAAGATCGAGACTCTACGATACCACCGAGAGATATGATAGCAATCTCCGTAGTACCGCCACCAATATCGATGATCATGCTCGCCGATGCTTCATGAACGGGCAGATCCACACCAATTGCAGCAGCCATGGGCTCTTCAATGAGAAGAACCTCTTGAGCTCCAGCATGTAATGCAGAATCTTCAACAGCCCTCTTCTCAACACCAGTGATTCCTGAAGGAACAGCAATTAGAATACGGGGCCGGAAGAGACTTCGTGCAGGAGAGACACGGCGGATATACGCCTTAAGCATACCCTCGGCAATCTCAAAATCAGCGATAACACCATCTTTCATAGGCCGAACAGCTAAGACTTTTCTCGGTGTCTTTCCTAACATCGACTTGGCCTTATGGCCGACAGCAAGCACCTCTCCTGTTAGAGGATCTACAGCAACGACAGAGGGCTCTGCCAAAACAACACCTCTACCCCGAACACAGACCAACGTATTCGCAGTACCCAGGTCAATACCGACATCACTGGCAAAGACCCCTTTAAACTTAGCAAACTTTCTAGCTGTCTGCCGGTACAGAGAAGAGAAAAAAGAATTTGATCCCATATATGTAACCAAGTTTCATTCAAAAAGAAAAACCACTGTATCTCTCTTTTACTCAATTTGCAATAGAATAAGCAAAAAAGCCAGAAGCAGTTACGAGTCATTGTAAACACATTTTTTAAAGTGTGTTTACACCCGTAATCTGAAGTTGTGCGAGGGAACACATTCAGAGACCAATAGCCTACTGTGTAGAAGAAGGTGACGAAACTCCTCGGGTACCACACTGGAATATTCAAATCTAGAGAGAGGGGTCTGTTGAACATCCAAAATCTGAAGCCGAGAAAATTTACTACAGAACTGGGGAAGCTCATCTAAAGCATTTTCACCCAAGAGCAAAGATGTAAGCTGATGTAGGTCTTCAAGTGGTTTCGGAACGGAGGTAAATCTATTATTTCGTATAGAGATTGCCCTCAATTGTGTGAGAGCCCTAGCTGTTTCGGGAAGTGTCGTAAGCTGGTTACCCCCAAGATCGAGATTGTAAAGGCAGGGAAGATCTATCTTTTCTGGAAGTCCATTTAGACCGACATTGCGTAAGGTCAACACCCGTAGTCTGGGAAGCTGAAAAATAACACGGGGAGCACAGGGCAAAAGGAGATCGACTAAAGCGATAATTCGTATGTCCTCATTATTTTCGGAAAGCCACGTACGGATATGGGTAGCTTTTTGATCCATCGTTCCATCAAAACAAGGCTTTTGTAGACCGCTATACGTAGTAATACTTCCCTTTTCAAATAACGTCACCAGGCTGCATCTTTCCGCCATCGTCAAAAACCCAAAGAGAAATTCATTTTTTCCAGCAATTTCAGAAGAAGAATGGGATAATGGAGGAATAAATTTTCGTATTTTATCCACCATTTCGTGTAAGCGGCGATTCGCACAAGCAATTACCCTGTCACCATACGGAAGCTGTACCCCAGAAAAGCCAAAACAGATAAGTTCTCGTTGCAGCGCGGGGGAAAACCCCGTCAACCGGCGCTGTCGCACTGCCACTCCAGCGACATACAGCGCTTTACATGATCTCATCGCTCTTGAAAGATCAGGCTCAACAAGAAATTGGCATATATATGAAAGCACATATGGAGACGCGCCAGTAATGTGAGATGAGGCGTTTTCGATTGTTGCCTCGAAAACATCTTGAACTCTTATTTCCGTGTGACAATGGCTCCCACACGCCCGCATCCCTGGCCGCACACCAGAACTTGTAGAGCTCTGCCAATATGTGGGGGAGTTTTGATCGCGGTTTTCGATAATCTCGTCTCCATCACTCCTCACCCTACAGCTCATGGTCGACCCCGTATTTGAGAAGAGCACCAGCTATACAAATGAGAGAGCGCCCGAAAAAGGGACTGTATATGAAAAGACCGCTTTCGAACACCCTGGACCGCAACCTTGTATTTAGTTGTTGGATCTTTTGTACTGTTTCGTCCTCTTAAAGGGGTTGAATCCGAACACATCGGCACCTTTAAAAAATCATGCCCGCGACAAATATGAGTATCCTCGTGAAAAGCTAGGACATACACTTTTCTATTTTTGAACAACAAAATAGCCCTTTATATTTCACACATATTTTACGTATAACTAGAGAGGCTTTCACGGACACTTCGTACCCGTTAAAAAGAAGGCTCACAAAAAAATAGTGACGCATACTATCTACAAGGTTTTTGTTTCGCAAGCCCTAAAAATTGCTTTTTCACATAACTGCCTGCACCACACCTCAAAAACGGTAATCTCTTCTATTCATCTTGATAGTTGACAAAACGCAACAAAGAACTCTGCCAGTATCCACGAAAACAGTCACGGAACCCCGTGCTATAACGAGACTTAGGTTACAGCCGGGTGGCAAACTCAGATTGACTCCCGCTAAAAAAAATGCGACAATTCCTTCCGCCAAAAACTATAATAAAAAGGGAAGGACATAATACCATGAGCGTATATGCAATTAGCGAGGCCCGTATAGGCTGCACTTTTTTTTCAACTTCAGATCAAGAGATTAATACGTTTCTAAAGGGGTGTATAGAGGGCAATCAGAACAAAGTGATAACCTGGATACGTGGAGGGAACTCTCTAAGCGTCACTGATGGACAGGGAAGAACTGCCTTGATGTTCGCAGCAGTATGCCCGTCCGACGCTGTCTTCAACATGGTGTTACAGAATACACCCTACAACATAATACAGGCCAGAGATCGCTTCGGATTTACAGCCTCGAAATACGCCTCTTTGGTTAACAGACCAGATCGCATTGGAGCTCTGATAAATTCGATTTCTAATCGGGTTGAAAAACGCCCTGGTCGACGAGATGTATTAGAGGATCCTGAGGTAATAAAAGCTACTGTCACCTATTTTGAAAACCACAGACCGTCGACCGTTAGACAGGCGCAAGATTATGTAAAACAAACATATGGCTACGAATGCACGAATACCGCAATGGCTCGATTTCTACGATGGTGCTCGGGAGAAAGGAAAAATCATCCCGCATGGGATGCTCCTTCCTTACGCAGTGAAATAGATTATATACTCCACAACGCTTAATAAGATCCTGATCTGCACGAGACAAAGTGGTAGCATTCCTACGATTTCGTGAAGAATCATATCAGTGGACAGACACAAAATTTCTCAAAGAAATAGGTCTTGCCAGACACGTAAAGCCAGGGGGCCTTGACGCCCCCTGTTCTACCTTTTGAGTAGCTTGTTGTAAAGCCAAGCAAAGATGAAGAGACCGACAAAGGCGTCAATAAAGCCGTAGATAAGACCAATAATGCTGCCCACTGGTGAAATTGTGTAGCCCGGGTAAACAGTGCTCATAAGTTCAAGAAACTGTTTTGAGTATCCTGTATACACCGCCAGGATGGTGCAAACAGCCATGCACAGACCCCACAAAATCCCGCCCGCTAATCCAAATTTCTTTGCGTCTAACATACTTCTTCCTCTTGCAATATGTTTATTTGACAAATGTAATAAAAATGTAATTATGCGCAACTATTTTCACGCCTTAAAGCGGCTTTTCCTCATATGGCACGATGAAGCCCCACCCATTTTGTCATGGTAATGCTGATGGCGCTCTTCGGCAGGGTAAAAGAGAGAAGCAGGAACGATTTCTGTTGCGACCTTCTCTCCTTTGCGCTCCAAAAAAGCGGTGAGAGAATGAGCAACTGATCGTTGTTCAAAGGTAAGGTAAAAGATAGCCGATCGGTATTGACTCCCCTTATCAACCCCTTGTTGCATATATTGAAAAGGATCGTGAATTTCAAAAAAGTATTTCAAAACTGACTCTAAGGCGTCCGGGTCAAAGATCACCTCAACACCTTCTGCATGGTTTGTCGTTCCAGAACAGACCTCTTCATACGACGGGTTTACGCTGCGACCACCTATATATCCTACCCGCGTTCTCACAACACCCTCACACTCTTGCATGAAGTGTTCTACTCCCCAAAAGCAGCCTCCTGCGAGGTAGATACGCTCATATCCTTCCTCTGTTTTTGCAGGAACAAAAGTAAGAGAGCAAGAATTCACACAGAAGCGAATATCTTTTGGTGTAAGACGCTCCCCCCTGAAGAGATGGCCAAGGTGAGCAGAGCAACGCTGACATAAGACCTCAGTTCGCTCTCCATCAGGTTGAGAGGCGATAGCGCCTTGGATCTTGTCGTCAAAAGCTGGCCAACCACAAGAGGAAGGAAATTTGTCTGAGGAAAGAAAAAGCGGCGCGTCGCACTGTCGACACAAATAAACTCCTTGGAGAAACGTATCACAGTACGTGCCAGTCCCCGGCTCTTCTGTCTCTTTGTGACAGATAACTCTCTTCTCATCTGTTGAGAGCCTATGGTAGCGCATATTTTACGTTCTCAAAAGACTCAAGACATCTTCCCAGGTCAGTTTGGACAGGACATCATCATCACATTCGACAAGATCTGAAATCAGATCTTTTTTACGGTTTTGCAAATCGAGAATTTTTTCCTCAATGGTCCCTTTCGTCACAAGCTTGTAGGAACTGACTTTTGTCTTTTGTCCCATTCTCCATACCCTGTCTGTTGCCTGGTTTTCAACAGCAGGATTCCACCACATATCATAATGGATAACGCTATCTGCACCAACAAGGTTAAGACCCTGGCCACCAGCTCGTAGTGAAATCAAAAAGATAGGAATCTTTTCATCTTTATTGAACTGCCGAACAAGAGCTTGACGGTTTTTCGTGGAACCATCGAGATAAAGATATGGAATCCCCTCTTTATCAAGATCATCTTTTATGATCTTGAGCATCCTCGTATACTGACTAAACAAGACTGTCTTGTGATTTGTATCGAGAAGGCTGGCAGTAAGATCTTTAAGCATCTCATACTTTGCAGAGCAGACATCATCTCTTTCTTCAACAAGGGACGGATGACAACAAATCTGCTTTAAACGAGTCAGCGTCGCCAAAACATGGAGACGTGCCTTATCAAATCCTTTCTTCTCAACAAGGTCTTGTAATTGCTCTCGAGCTTGCTTCGCCGCTTTTTGATAAATCTTTCTCTGTTCATCGTGGAGATAACAGTGGTAGATGGAATGGGTGATAGGTGGCAGGTCCTCGAGAACATCTTGTTTCATTCTGCGAAGAACAAAAGGAGCAACTCTCTTTTTCAGAAACTCAAGTGTCTTTTCAGAGTCGACAGAATTAGCGCGCATGTACATCTGAGCGAACCTGTCATGTGATCCCAAAAACCCTGGCATGAGGAAATCAAATAAGCTCCAGAGATCTTCGAGAGAGTTTTCTATTGGTGTTCCTGTTAAAACAAGTCTATTGTGAGCGTTCAGTTTTTTTACAGAACGGGCGTTTCTGGTCTCTCGGTTTTTAATCGCCTGAGCTTCATCCAAAATCAAGTAAGAAAATGTTATCGGCTCAAAAAGTTCCAAATCACGCTGAATAAGTCCGTATGATGTCACATAAATATCAACATCCTTCTTTTTTGACAGAAGATTGCGACGCTCACCCGGCGCTCCGACAAATGTGACAACTTTTAAGGAAGGTTCAAATCTATGCAGCTCTTCTTGCCAGTTGTCGACCAAAGAGGTTGGACAGACGATAAGAGAAGGACCTGTTTTCGTTTTACTCTTATGAACTTCGGAAAGGGCACATATCGCTTGGACGGTTTTACCAATTCCCATATCATCGGCCAAGATTCCTGCCAGTCCAAATTCACGCAACCTCTTAAGCCATTGCACACCATCTTTTTGATACGGATGGAGCAGGGAGAATAATTTTGAGGAGATCTGGATTTTGTCACCGCATTTTGGATCTGAAAGAGATTCTCGAAGCTCCTTGATACCCTTTGTACAGCTTAATTTCACCTGGCTACTGAGCGTTGCTCCATCTTCGACCCCTATGACGCACCACAGAGGTAGTGCCCATGACCCTTTCTTAAACGATGGAATCGAAAAGTCTTCTATCACATGAGAAAGAGCCTCTATCTCCTCTTGTGTGGAGACAATTACCTTCTTAGGAAAAATACCGGCCTCCGAATGCCCTGTCTCTATATACGAACGGCGCAAACGGGCCGCCTCAAGTACTTTGGAGACGGGGACACCCTTCAGAGGCCCCTCGCAGGAAATCTGACAACGGACAGTTGCCGAGCTTTCTGTTTCTGAAATGGAGAGTTTAATTTTAGAGCTTTCGAAGCTAAAACAGCGCTCCATCATCGGCGTCAGGTGACATTCCACCTTCGTTCCCATCATAGGAAGTGTTTCAGTTACAAACTCGATAATCCTTTTTTCTGACTTTGTTGAATACAGCCCCTCTTTCTCACTGGGAACAAGCCCCCAAAGCATCTCCTGGCTCAAGAGAGTCTCTTGCGTGAGATTACGAGGAATTTGCTGCTTTCCACCGGACAAAGAAGCGATCTGACTCAAGGTGTGCTCTAGACGAATCTCAGGAACTTGAACGTCTTTATATTGATAGGCAATACGAACACTCAGCTCTCCCTCTTTCAAGTCCGCATGACAGACAGCCTTAGGCTCTTCAAGATAGTTAGCTCTTTTCTTCGTTACAATACCGTCGTCAAGACGAACCTGACCAAACTTCTGAAGATTTGGAAGAGAATACGTTACAAAACTTGAAAAAAGAGCCTCGGGAACTACGTGGTGATCAATAGCGTCCAAGTCCATGGCATTGCGTAAGGTAAGAGGCTCGGCAAGCGGATAGTGGGTATTTTCTACAAGAACCCCTGGAGGTGTGGAGAGCACTACTCGAGCATCACGCATAGGCACTTTCCCCTCCGGAAGCTCGAAAAAAGCTCTCACAACGAGACGAGTATCAGGGTCTTCAATCTTCTCAATAGAAAAACAAGGACGTACTGGTGTTGTGGAAAACTCCATGGGAGTATCAAAGTTTCCATGAAAGACACTAAGGCGCTCCTCATCGGCATCTGCTGCGGTACGGCAGCGTGCTGCTATCCCCAGGAGAGAAAAGAGGCGTGGAAGCTGCAAAAAAGCACCCCGTGTTACCTTATCAGCCTTTTCATAATACTCAAACTCCCTGCGCAAAAAAGTGATCAGCTTACAACACGTTTCCCCGAAAGAACCATCGGATAAGACAACACGCTGATTTCCCAAAACCAAGGGCTCAAGTTGCTGCAGAGCAAGTAAAAAGACTCGTGGCTGTTGAATCAAAACGGGTTTTGGTCGCCCAAGTAACTTGACGGCCAGCTGAATCTCTGTGAACTTTCTGTTATATGCATTTATTGTTCCGACAAGCAGCATCAATTCCGCTTTTTCTGTAATCTCTTTTGCTGGGCGAAACAGCGATGATGTTGCCAGCCACTGTCCCGCTTTTGAATAGTCGGAAACAAGCTGACGATCACTTTCCTTTTTAGCCTTTTTCTGTAATTTTTTTTCCACCGCACGAATTTCGTTTTCATCGACATCGGCACTGTCGGTCTCTCCAGATTTGGCCTTTCCTAAAAATGTCAGTAGCATGGAGTGAAAGTGTTTCTCTAAGAAAAACATCAGACAGGCCAGATGAAAGCAATCAACCTCTTGAGTACAATCGCAGGTAGAATAGAGCAGCTCAGAATCTGCTCTATCGATCTCAACGGAACACTTATGTATATCCTCAAAGTGGCCCATTACCTTGGCTTCGACAACTATCTGATCTGACGTGTAAGAGACAAGGCGAGCTCCAAAACAACCCCCTTTGTCAAAGAGCGCTTTTCCCTGTTTGACGACGCTAGGTGAAAAATCATTTCGTAATTTGCGAAAATTTAGTATTGACTCCGAAACAGCTTGCAATCCCATTCTGGCGCTTAACCTCTTACCTGCAAATTATAAGAATCTTTACCCTCTCCGACAACATCGGGGGATGCCAGCGTTATTCTCAAAATTTTTTGATTTTATCAAGGAAAATCCTCGATTTTTCAAAAAAAATAAACCCACTCCCTCAGAAATAACGCATATCCTGAGCTTAAGAAGAGCCTTAACCCCTGATGTCTTATCTCTCTCACAGGCTGAATGAGGGGAGAGAGACGAAGTATCCTTTCTCCTGCAACCACCTTATGCGAGAGATAGGACATAGATCAGGGGTTAAAACCTACACACGTCCGACATTTCTGACCAGCCCAACTTTATCCCAACGTAGTGCATCGAAGGTAGCGGCCCAACACTTTCTTAATGGTTTTTTCGCGCGGCGCAGAGGCAGGTTCCATGGCGATCCAAAATCCCCTCACTGAGCAACACTATGTTATCCAGACCGTGAGCGGGCGGGTTTTCTGGCACAGAAATGATAAAATCCCTTTCCCAGCCGAGACAACATATCGTGCCCCCTTGCAGAAATTGTCCATCCACTGTACTCTCTTTCATCGCATCTGCGGGAGTAGCTCAGTTGGTAGAGCATCAGCTTCCCAAGCTGAATGTCGCGAGTTCGAGCCTCGTCCCCCGCTACGCGGGCGTAGCTCAGTGGTAGAGCATCACGTTGCCAACGTGAGGGTCGTGGGTTCAAATCCCATCGCCCGCTATAACATCAACAATAACCGACAGTGGGCCAGATCTTTCGGTTTATTCACATTGCGTGTGCTCCCGTTTTGCGCACGGTTTTACGTAGACGACTGAAGCCCACATATACACTCTCCAAACATACAAAGGCCCGTTTTCTAAATGGGATATGAGGAAAAATTACGATGGGCGAACAAAAAAAAGAAGATCACTTTTCAAACGAATCTGTTGAGGTAGAGTGCCGCTATCGACCAGGATGTGTCATCGAGGCCGATGTAACAATCTCTCCCGAAGCAACGAAAGCCAACTTTGAAAATGCTATCAAAGAGACCCGAAAACAAGCATCACTACCGGGATTTCGAAAGGGGAAAATTCCTCGTGAAACCCTTTTCAAGCACTTTAAATCTCAAATTGAAGCCCAGGCAAAAGAAACCCTCATTTCTTTGGGGTTCAAAGAGGCTGTAACACTTATCGGAAGACACCCCTTTTCTAAACAGAGCGTCTCTAAAAGCACCATCAAAAAATACGACCTCGAAAATGGTGCTGACCTTTATTTTGAATACGAAGCCGTCCCCAAGGTACCAGAAGTTGACCCCGAAACCCTTTCGATAGAAATGGTTGAGCCAGTCCCTCCCTCTGAAGAAGAGATATCAGAATACTACAAACGACTTCAGCTCATGTTCGCGAAAAAAACTGAGATTTCAGATCGTGCCGCCAAAGAAGGAGATTCTGTTTCCCTTATCATTATGCGCCCTGAAGATCCCGACGCTCAAGAGCAAAAGGGTCAGTTTTATCTCATCGATAAAATGGTGCCCGAATGGCTTCTCAATGGCGTCATAGGAATGGAGACAGGGTCGATCAAGGAGATGGAGATTCCAAGCACCGACGATACGCAGCCGAGCGTTCAGGTTCAGGTTACGCTCAGCAAACTCGAGGAGTGTGCCCTTCCTGAAGATGATGATGAGTTTGCTAAAAAAGCTGGCGCAGAAACTATTGCACAACTCCGAGAAAAGATTATCCACAACCTCGAAGACAAAGCAAGGGCCGCCGCACAAGAACGCATGCGCCGGCAAGTTAAAAAAGAGCTCATTCGGCTCTACGCTTTTGATCTTCCTCAGTCCCTCGTTGAAAGAGAGACACAAGCACGCTTTCTCCCCTACTGGGAATCTGCTTCAAAAGATCCAAACTGCCCTCTCGACAAAGAAACAACACGAAAAAGCTTTCTTGACTCTGTAAAAAGACAGTTTACCTGTTTCTTTTTGCTACAGCCTGTCTTTTCTAAACTTAACATCCCTCATTCACAACAAGAGCTCATGGAAGAGCTCAACCATCAACTTAATGATGTTCCTGCAACCCAATGTGTTCTTTACCCCAACCTCGAAGAAAAAGAAGTAGTAGATCGATTGCTCGCCAACATCATCGTTCGCCATTGTGTCGACCACTATATAGAGTTGCGCCTCGGTATCAAGGCCCCAGGAAAGGCTTTAGAGGCTCCTGAAGAAAAAGCCTCCGAAGGCAGACATCTACCATAACCCGCACAGAAATAATGCGAGGTGATACAACATGCATTGCCCCGTATTGTCCGCTTGTAAAGAGCATTTTTTCTTGCGTTCTTTTCGTTAAACAACATACCGTATCCTGCCGTACAAGAAAAAACAAAAGACAATAACCAGGAACAGTAACATGGTTGGAATGGACACAGCTATAGTAGTCGAAAACGCGGTAGAAGATACACCTGTAATGCAAGATCCCGCTTCGTCCCCCGTAGAGCCCAATCTTCCCCTGCTTCCGTGTGCAGTATCCCTCTTCCCCGGAACGCCTCTGAGAGTTTCTCGATCGCTGCCCCCTTTAACACCGCAAAATGATTTAGTCGCCCAACAAACCCTCAACCAATTGCGTTCCCCAGACAAAGAAAACCTCACCCAGCAGCTACAACAGCTTACCGATTTTCATACCCAACTACAGTCTCAATACGGCACTCTTAACGGTTCCTCACAAACAGAATCTGTCGAAAGCGAGGCGCTAAAACAACACCTATCTCGTGAAATCATCCTGGTTTCCGAAAAAATTGATTCTGTGACAAGGGCTTTACAAGAACGCTTAGATGAAGAAGACAGACTTCAACAAAGACACAAACAAGCTGCCATCAAGCTTTCCAAGTTAGCGATGGTGGCACCGCCCTCCCTCTGACAGTGCTAACCTGGCCAACGTCAGGCTCTTAGTTTCTGCTATTACGAAACGCCCCTTTATACCTCCCGATTGTAACCGACCACTAGACTCTTTCTCACTTTACGTTCTGACAAAGATATGGTATGATGTGCCAGGCTCCAAAAGATTGCTTTGAGCCTGTCGCTTAAAAAACCCTATTGTAAGAGTTTCACAGTACATGAACAGAATGTTTCAATCTTTAACACCTTATGTCATCGAAGATACAGCCAAGGGTGAGCGTGTGCTCGATATATACTCCCGGCTGCTCAAAGATAGGATTATCTTCATCGGCACCGAAATCAACGACCAAATAGCCAATGTCGTCGTTGCCCAGCTGCTTTTCTTAAAGATGGAAGATCCTAAAAAAGACATCCACCTCTATATCAATTCGCCAGGAGGAGCTGTCACAGCAGGTCTTGCCATCTATGACACTATGATATCTGTCGGATGTGATATCAACACTTACTGCATCGGACAGTGCGCTTCGATGGGATCTCTCCTGCTAGCCGCAGGAACACCTAAAAAACGATTCGCCCTGCCAAATAGCCGCGTGATGATCCACCAGCCATGGGGAGGTATCAGCGGAACATCAGCAGATGTAGAGGTACAGGCAAAAGAGATCATGTTCATGAAGAGAAAGCTCGCCCAGATTCTCGCCGATGCAACAAACCAACCCCTAGACAAAATTTTGGAAGATACCGAACGAGACTTTTTCATGAGTGCAGAGGAATCTGTCGATTACGGCCTCACTGATTCTGTACTCGTTGTCGCCGCAAAAAAAGCTGATAAATAGGTTGTTATATGAAAAACGCCTTTCCTAAAGACCCGGCAACATGTTCCTTTTGCGGACGCCCAGAAGAAGCTGTCGAAAAGCTCATCGCCGGTCCTAACGCCTATATCTGCGAGCGGTGCGTTGAGCTGTGCAGTAGCATGCTCGATAGTCGGGTGAAAGAAAGCAGCTCCGAGCGCCCCGCACACGAATTTAAGATATTAAAACCCAAAGAGATAAAGGAAAGTCTCGACGCCTATATCATCGGACAAGAAGCAGCAAAAAGAGTTATCTCCGTTGCCGTCTATAACCACTACAAGAGAATTAAGGCCGCCGAGCAGTCCCACGATCTAGAATTCAATAAGTCTAACGTCCTTCTCTTCGGTCCCACAGGATCTGGTAAGACACTCATAGCCAAGACCTTAGCGCGCATCCTCGACGTTCCTTTTGCCATCTGCGACGCTACAACACTCACTGAAGCAGGATATGTCGGAGAAGATGTTGAAAATATTCTCCTTCGCCTCCTCCAAAATGCCGATTTTGACGTCGAACGCGCGGAAAGAGGTATCATATACATCGACGAAATCGATAAGATCCACCGAACATCTTCAAATGTCTCCATCACACGCGATGTCTCAGGAGAAGGCGTTCAGCAGGCACTCCTAAAAATTATTGAAGGAACAGTCGCCAATATTCCCCCAAAAGGAGGAAGAAAGCACCCCAACCAGGAATATATCAAGCTCAACACCGAAAACATCCTCTTTATCGCAGGTGGCGCCTTCGTTAACCTCGATAAAGTCATTGCCAAAAGGCTTGGTAAATCCACTATCGGATTCACCCAGAACAAAAGCGATACTATTGACATCAAAAAGCACAACGAACTCGTCGGAAAGGTAGAGCCTGAAGATTTTGTTCATTTTGGTATGATTCCCGAGTTTGTAGGTCGCTTTAACTGCATCGCCAGCTGTTTCGAGCTCTCTACCGATGATCTCGTGAAAATCCTCTCTGAACCAAAAAATGCCCTAACCAAACAATTTCAAGTTCTCTTCGACCTCGAAAATGTACAGCTCGATTTCTCCCCAGAAGCCCTCCTCGCCATCGCTAAGCGCGCACATGACGCCGGAACAGGCGCCCGCGCCCTCCGTATGATCATGGAATCCACCATGTTAGACCTCATGTTCGAAGTCCCCACCGATCCCTCCATCAGAGAGATCCTCATCGATGAAGAGGTCATCACCAAAGGTGTTGAGCCTAAGCTTGTCAAAGATTTGTCAGCGTAAGAGCTAAAGGGGCTTTCAGCCCCTTAACCCCCGATTGAGACGTATTCCATGGTTAGGAATGCCAGATGGAGGTGAGATTTTAGGGATCTCGACGAAGACATGTTTGTAGACATATCGGAGGAGATATACCTAAAAGATTGCCTTCAGCTGTCACTCCCAACCATGGAATACGCCTCAATCGGGGGTTAGAATCCCCGCCTGGGGGATTCATCCCCCAGACCCCCAAATATAAGCAAAAAAGAGAGGAGCGTGCCGCTCCTCTCTTTTTTGCATTTATCGTCAAATAAAAACTTGCAAGAGAAAAATGGTAAGATTTTTATTTGATGCCCAGTAGTTTTTGTCAATAATTTTCGACATAAAAATCAACTAAAATAGATAAAAAAATCAGCTAAAAACCTATTTTAGAGCTGTTTTTGCGCCTAGATCATTTGTTTGTAAATTCAATTTAGTCTATAATATCAATAGATAGATTGATAAAAAGACTTAAATTTATTATTACAACGTTTAAGGAATAAACAGAGTAATTTTACCTATAAGGAGGTTGTTATGACCTCAAATATCGGATCAACCCAGACGATCGTCACGTTTCTCACCGAAACTTCCCCAGGAACGTATGAACCTCAACAGCGGATATTCGAACTCGAGGTATCCGGATTTGGTGTCGATAGGTACACGTTAGCCATGGAACAGTTTGGGCAGTACATGACAGATTTTCTCGAGGCTGGAAACGACGCCGGCAGAACAAGCAGCGCAGAAATCCTTCAGTTTATCCTGGGAGCTCTCGATGGATGGGCAGGGATGATCTACGTCGATGAACAAGGAAATCAGGTCTCCCAAGGAGCGTATTATAGCGCTGAGACGGGCCAATTCTTCGATGAGCCGTATCTAGATGCAGGCTATAACCCCACAAGTGACCCCGCTCAGGCTACATACTATAACATTCAAGGGACAATGACCCGCTATATGGCAGAACAGGTCGACCAGCTTATCAGAACTCTGCGAGCTGCCGGATGGCAGATGGGAGCCAGTGTAGAAAATCCTCCGGGAACCGCTGCACCGTGGCTACTCGCCGTCCAGACAAACCTTAAGCTTACAACACCAGACGACCGTCCGATATATGATATAGATTCCATTATTACAGCTGCACTCTCCGCAGCAGAGCACGCTCTCATCGAAGAGGACGAGTTTTCCCAATCAGAGTGTCTTCAGCAGCTGCTCATGGTCGATTACATCTCCAGAGGAAACCAGCTGCTCTTCGAAGAGATGTCCACACTTAAAGACGCTATCAACATCAACCAAAACGTCCTCTCCTACCTCAACTCCCTACAAGACCTCATGAACCAAAAAGACCCTGAACACTTCATCATGAAGCTCGAATTCCTCTCAGGAGGATCGGACGATGAGGCGGCATGGCAAGAATTTGAAAGAGAGACCTTTAACCAAGAACTCGGAACTGAAGCCAGATTACCAGGCGTTAGTGAACAGGACATCATCGACTACATCTCTATCGTCTCTGATCAGAACTACACGCACCTAGGCGACGTTGCCGAGGGAAGCGGAACAGGGTCAATGGCAGGTGCTTTCGTCACTCTCGATCCCGCTGATGTCGAGCAGCTAACGTATATCTTTGATGCCAGAGTAACAACAATCATCACCAACCTCGAGAAGCATAAGGCTGACCTCGAAATAGCCGCAGGTCAAGCAGGAACACCACTGGCTAACCAACTCGATAAGATCCTAAACGACTTCCAAGCGCTCGAGGGCGAAGAGAAACTTATCACATGGATACAAGACTACGAATCAGGACAAGAGGGTGAGTTCCAGCGCCACTTAAACGATGCTGTTGTCGCCTCCCAAGCTTTAAACGATACAGAACGAGAAGAGCTTCGAAGGGTTATGTTCGTCTATGAAGAGTTCTATAAATCAGCAACAGCAATGCTCAGTAGAATAACCCAGCTCATAGAACGTATGGCCTCTTCCATAAGTAGGTAATATTATGAATGATACTGTTGTCTATAACATTGAAGACGACCCGTTTTACACCGAAAAGCTCAGATTCTACCAGGGAGGTGGAGCCCGAAGCTTTACCGAGCTCCCTGAGTATCAGGAGGCGCTATGGGACAAATTTGCACAGGTATACGAGGAGGAAACAGGTGCCCCACTCGATATGTCGCTCGATAGCACAGATGAAATTAAAGAGGGTTTTCTCAACTTTCTCCAGCGCTACACCCTTCTCCACATAACTCTTGAGACTCTTCAATCTGAAAACGAACTCCCACCATCAGGTGGTGAGTTTGATTTCTATCTCAACTACCTCAATGCATTTTATGGGCCGTATACAACCGTTGAAAAAACAGATCTTTGGAACCGGTTTCTCCGGCTGAAAAACTTCGAAACCAACCCAGCAGACACCCCCGAGCTGAGAGAAGCCTTTGTTAAGTATATCAACGCGATGAGGATGAGCGAGCTTCGTATGGAGGCTCAGGTAGCACTTTCCCCAGAAGAAGCAGAGTCTCGCTATATCTTAAGCGCCGTCATGGATAGCGTAGGTACCATGCTCAAAACAGTCCAAGGTCTTGTCACAACTCAGTCCAAACTTTTGACCTTCTATGGACACAGGCGCGAAATGTACACGAAAATGATGACCCGTGTCCCAAATCTTATTCCTGTAGACAATATCTATACCAGTGCAGACACCACGGTATCTCTTCCTTATATCAATGAACAGATCCCTATCGGGCAAGCTATTCAAAACTGGGATCTCCAGGAGTTTACGCTCGGCTACAACAAGATCAACGTAAAAGATATCATAGAATGGGGTCTCTCCACAGCTATGCTCCCAGATAATTTGGATACATGGATCGAATTTGCTGGCGAAGGAGACCCTCCAGAATCAGGTCAGTTCCAATTCAAGGCGGTTACAGATGCAGAAGGAGTCATTACTCAGCTCAAGCAAAGATATACGTTTCCCGGACACCCAGATTGGATAGAAAAAACAATCGAAATATTTGACGAACAGGGAAATCCTATTTTAAAACCAGACCAGTTCGGAACTTCGGTGCCAAAACGCCTTCCCGATTGGGTTGAAGATTCTGAAGACCTTTTCAAAGAGATTTTTACCGAGCTTGCCCTTGATGACGACGATGTTCCCCCATTCATAGCGTACTTTAACGACCCCTTCTCGCGCACGGTCACCGATGAAAATGGTATCACCACCACAATTGACGAGAGCCGAAGAGTAGGGTTAACAGGACGCTATTTAAGCAATAATTATGCACCTAACGAGGCACTAACTGACGCAGAAAATGAACGTATTAAGAACCTGACAGAAGAAGAGTTTAAGGACCGTGCAACACAAAACGCTGTCTTACAGCAGTATGTAGAAGGAATCAGAAGCTTACGAAAACTCATCGCTGACAGATCCAAACAACTTCAAATCACACTGGCCGAGGCAAGACAAGGGATAAATAAAATCACGGGCCTCTGGACGGTCATCTTGGAGATGATCAACAACGTAACACGATCTATCTTCAAGCAAAAGTAAGAGAGGATTAAAACCTATGAGCATACCACAATTCTACGCGGACGCCACACAGCGATATTTTGCATATGAACCTAACGAGGCTGAAGAGCTTTACGCGGAGTTCCTTGCAGCTCTACCTGAAGATCTTACCGAAGTTGAGATCCAGGCGCGTTACATGGAATTTCTTGCAGATCGCCTCTCATCGATTTACAAATCAGAAGAGAAAGTAGCCCTTTCTCCTCTCGAAATCGAGGCCAGAGATATCTTCTTTGAGATCTTTTCTATCGCCATCGACATGCTCAGAGCCCTCCAAGACTGCACCCGCGCCCAAAGTCAGCTTCTCAAGCTCTATGCCGATTGGCAGAAAGAGTATACCGACATGATGTCTCAAACACCCATCTACGGCCCCCTCGCCAACTACAAAATCTTGGCCGATAACGATGATTTTGGTAACACAAAGCTCGGTTATGCCGACGTTACAGTCAGGCAAATGTATGACTATCTCCTCAAACAACTTGAGGCCAAAAACTTTAACGCCAGTGGCACAAGACACGTTAAGTTTGAGCACGGCGAACATATCGATGGTCAATATGATGAGAGTGAGCCCGCCGAAGGAAGTAACGTCATATTTCACCTTACTGAAAACAAAACCATGCCAGATGGCCCTTCTACATATACGGCAACGGTGGACCTACTCAGTTACAACATAGGACCGGATGAATGGTACAGTGAAACAGGGGGCTCTTTAATAACAGCTACTCAAGATGATACGACAGCTCCCTCCGATGGACGCAGCTCATATCTCCTTAACAACCTCATGCGAGGTCTGAGCGAAAATTGGGAAGAGAAGACAACAGGCCCTGATCGTAACGATATCGTGGCATCCATGTATATTCCTGAAGCAGGTGGCGACGAAGTGATCACCTATGAGTACCTTCGAGAGATGTGGGGTCCCCACAGTGAAGGTGTTGACCCTGATGCTTCGACCAGCTCATCCTTACTCTGGACATCGTATGTCAAATCATTCTTTTGGGGTCCATGGAATGCTCCCACTCCCGGTGCTTGGCCAGAAACGATAGGAAGCTGGGAAGATCAGGGCTATAGCGACGAAGACAAGATTGCAGCCAAGCGTGGCGCTTCTCAGGGATTTCGTGGGGAGCTCAACGCGCAGCTACAGCTCTTTATTCAAAATGTGGATGCTAGAAAGAGACGTGTTCGGGATATGTCAGAAGGAACAGAGAGCATTATCACCCAGATTAGAGAGTCTATACAGGCTCAATCAAACCTATTATCGGCAATTACAGAGAGCTTAAAGAGTTTGATCTCTGCCATCTTCCGATAATAGAAACAGAGAAGGGAAAGAAGAGAATGAGCATACCAGCTTTCTACGGAGACGTCACAGCGCGTTACTTTGGAATCACAGAGGCCGAAGAGGCAAACAGGCTATGGGAAGAGTTTGTTGCAACATTGGGTCTCCCGGCAGGAACCCCCGTAGACACTGAAAACCCCGAAACGAAAGCCCTGTACATGGAGTTTCTCTCCAAAAAGATCTTCTCAGCTCGCCTCTCAGAACCGACCACCGCCCTTTCACCTGCAGAGATCGAAGCCAGGAAGGTTATCTGGACAATCTTTGACATTCTTCTTGTACTGCTGCAAAAAGTGACAGCCCTCCAGATCCTCAACACGACAACTGTACAGAACCTTGTCGAACATGAAAAATCGTATTCAGACCTCATGGCCCGAATCTTCTTTTACATCGGTTCTGGTGTTGTGGATAAAAGCGTATGGAAAAAACTCTATGGGGTACCCAGACACGCTGGAGAGGATGCAGGACGATTTTTAGAAAGTGACATCGATGCACGCTTTACGCAGACATCTCCCAGCGAAATCGCTTCTGAATTCATACTCGGTTACGGTGATATCACCCTCCAAGAGGTTTTCGAGTCTCTCTACAACCAATACAAAGAGCTCGGTCCTCACGACTCTGAAAATCCCGAAAAAAATATCGTCTCTTTCACAATAGAAAGTCCAGCATGGCTCGACAGAGGGGGAGATAGTCGGCAGATGCTTAGAAACATCTGTGATATCTCGCTAACAAAAAATTCCGATGAAAGCATGTCTATCGACACAAAGATGCGCCAAATCACGACATCATTAAGTGCCGCATCAGGATTTTCACGACAAGAATCCTATAATACAGCCATTCAAAAAGTTTCTGATGAAGTTCATGTCTATAATGATGCAAGCGGTACCGCAAAAATTTCTCTGGATGCAGAAGACCCCTGGTATGGAGTGTATTGGGATGTAGATATCCTGCCGACTGCTGAACAGTACGTAAATGAAATCCTGACAGGAAACTACTCGACCTATTCAGCAGCAGAGCTTCAGGAAGTGATTAACGCCGCTTGGGCCCTAAAAAATGAGCTACATAAGCGCAATGCCGGTAACCCTTTTGATCCAGCAGCAGGACATCAGTGGATTTGGCACATTGGTCGTAACCTCAACGTTCAAAACGCCCTAAGAGACTACATACGACTTTTGGGAGCACAAGAAGAAGAGCAGTGGGCACCCGAAACAGTTCCTATAACCCTCACCGACCCAAGCGAAGCTGAAGTGTTCGAAAGAATGAACGATTCATTTCAGGCCATATACCAAATAGCAAAGGATGAATCCATTTTAGAGCTTGGAGATGTTGGAGAAACAGAGGTAAACGGAACAACCGTCTACGGGGAAGATTATGACAAACTAAATGAATGGGAACAAAATCAACCCCCAGAGCGACGCCAAGCGTATGCCCAATTCCGAGACCTCAAACTCTCTTGGGACTGGGGAATTTTGACTGGGGGGTTCGCTAGCGGTCAAGAACCTGACCAGGTACAGACCGTCAAGCTCAATGAAATCAGATCTATTCGTGGTGCCATCAACCAAAAGCTCAATACATACATCGATACGATAAAATCAAAACGAGACCTCATCAAAGATCGTGCCGACCAACAGAGAGAGACTGTTGAAGCTGCAACATCTGCTCGTAAGATGACCAATGAATTTATTCAAAGCGCCATCCGTCAGCTGCAAAATATTCTTGCCTCTATCTTTAAGTAGATCCCCTTCATTTCTCCTCTTCTTACCCAAATAACTGGTATTTTTAAAAAAAATATCCACAGTAATCCAAAAAAGAACTATAGATAAAAAAAAGAACGTTCATCAAGGGGGATACTGCGAGATGGCACAAGAAGAAAAACCAAAAGAGACAGAGATTACCGAGGAGCTTCTTGAGAAGTTCAATAAAGAATATAACGAAGAGCAGAATCAAGAACAAAAAAAAGATATCGACCCAGCAAAAGTTGGAGAAAAGGTCTCAAAACTCGCCTCCCATACAGGAGCATCAGCAAAAGATACAATTGCAGCTCTCCTTTCAGATGCAGCCAACAAGGGTGTTATGCCCAAACATGCCCTAAAACTTGGCGACGATACCATGGAAGCCATCTACGGCCAAGCGTATAACCTCTACAACCAAGGAAGATACAAAGAGGCTTCCTATATTTTCCGGCTCTTGATGCTCATGGACTACATGACCCCAAAGTATATTTTAGGACTAGCAGCATCCATGCATCGCCTCAAAGACTACAAGAGCGCCGCTAACATCTACCTCCTCTGTGCAACGATGGACACAACAAACCCTCTTCCCCACTACCACGCCGCCGATTGCTACATGCAGCTCAACGTTCCAGCCATGGCCATGTTCTCTTTAGGATTGGCCATCAAATCAGCCGGTGATCAGCCACAGTATGCTGTCGTAAAAGAGCGTGCCACTCTTATGCACAAAGCATTAGAGAAAAAGGTCAAAGAGATGGCAGAGCAAGAGGCACAGCAAGAATCACAAAAAGAGCAGCCAAAAGAAAAAGCAAAAAAAACAACTGCGAAAAAGGCCCCTAAGAAAAAGCCAAAATCAAAAGAGTCTTAGGATCCATTAATCATATTGCTAATAACGCTTTGGTTGTGTGTACGTCAATATAAGGAGACAATATATGTCTGGTTCAGAAGTTACCCTTCCACCACATTCACCGCGTATTCCTGGTAACATCGCCCCCCCAGATTTTTCAGGCACTCTTGAAAGACTCGCTGATGAAACACAGGTAGGGCGAGGACCAGGAGGAGCCTGGAGTGTTACCAAAGACACAGCGGGAGTAGGCGCCGCCCCTTCTCAGCAAGGACTCGGCGGAACGTACGGAAAGACCGCTGTGCTAACGACCGATCCTGAAGTGCCCACACCAGCAGGAGGACTTCCCTCTGACGCCTGGGCATTAGCAACAGGACTTGTCGGTTTTTTCTTCGGCACCCCTTTTCCCCCTGATATATCAGGAGGAAATGTCGGAATAGATGAGGAACTCGAATTCAGCGGTGCTGGCGATGAGGATGAGCTTCCCGTCGGCCATTCGGAAGATCCGTATGTAGCTCCATCAGGACCAAAGGGAGTAGGCAAACCCCCATTAGGAGGAACGGAAGAGCCATCAGAAGTGGTTAACCCAGCTGTTTACGATTGGGTCGATGAGGTCCTTGGTAGTTTCCCAATGACTCCAAACACCCTCTCTCCTGAGCAGACAGCCCTGCTCAATCAGATGCAATCCGATGATCCTGCAAAGATATACACAGCGCTCCTCTCGTTTGCTGATCTCGATTCTTTAGGTCTTACTCAGGCTGAAAAAGATGCCGTCATTGCACAGCTTACCCAGCTGTCTCAGGTAATTGCTAATGCAAATGCGGCGGGAGGATCCCTTGTCCTTAAGCTTACAGTACCCGAACTTGTCGCAGCCTTTCTCGCGGGAGGCCTAGACTATAATGATGATACTACCGTCTCACAAGATCATAAAGATCTCTTTAACTCCATCATGCGCTCTATCGGTCAAGGATTAGCCGCCCTTAACTACGAAAGTCTTGTCGGTATACAAGAACCAAGCAGAGAGTATGTCGATTTAACAAGTGGAAATCCGGCACAGATAAGCACTCTTCTCGCTAGCCTTCTCGGCACTACCGCACTTCCGCAGGGAATGACACAAGAAGAGCTATACTCCCTTGTTAAAGGGCTTGCAGACCTACTTTCGACTCTTCCTCACGACGCTCTCTCCTCCCCCGATCCTACAATTATCCAGCAGAAGCTAGCTGACCTTGTACAGTCCCTAGTAGACTCAGGAAAAATCCCCCAGTCTCTTGCTGATCTCTTTACCTCCTCCTTGCTTCCTGGGCTCTCCCAACAGCTTGCTCAAATCAATGAAGCAAAACTCTTTCAAGATCTTTCATCGGGAGATCCTGCCATCACCGAGGCCGCTCTCATCGAACTTTCAGGGGTTAACTCAGATCCAAGTCTGACACAGTCAGAAAGAGCGGCTGTCATGGACTACCTCAAGGCGATGACAGTAGCGCTCTGCTTCATGGCACAAATCAGATGTCTGCTCACCACCCTTGAAAACCAATTTTCGCAGGAACTGGCAGCTGCCAAAATGGCCACGATCGCCGATCAGCTGCAGCAGGCCCAAGCATACTTCTTGAATCAGGTCGAGGAAATCTCAACGAGCAGCCTCTCGCAGCTACACGGTATCCACACAGCAAAGATCATGAAATACCTCATGCCGATTATAGCAATCGCAGTTGCTATTATGTCGATTATCCTCATCGTTGTCTCTATTGTCGCTACTGTAGTAACCGCAGGCGCTGCCTCAGGAGCCATTCTAGGTTCAGCGGTCGTCGTCGGCAAACTTATTGCCCTTACGGTCGCCCTAGCAGTAACAACTGTTGCTCTAGCAGTAACAATCGCCGATGCTGCATGTCAGTGGAGTAAATCCAAAGGTCTCTTCGAAATGATCGCAGCATCAGCTAATGTGGACGATCCGGCAGCTGTCGCTGCCATTGGCGCTGCGTTCGAAATGGCTATAATGATTTTTACCGCCATCGTCACCCTCGGTGTGGCAGGTATTGTAGGCGCCGTTAAGATGGCAGCATATGCTGTTCAGATGACCATTAAGCAGGCAATTATGAGCCTATTAAGGGCGCTCGGAGATGCTATCTTAAAAGAATCTGTAAAGGCTACGATCAAAGCAACACTATTTGGAAGCGTACAGGCAACAGCAATTAGTACCGCCTTCATAGGGGTTGCCATGACCGGCCTCATGCCGATACTCATCAAAGGACTCACAGAAGCGCTCAAAGCCATGGGTGCCGATGATAAGACCGCCGCTATTATAGCAACAATACTTGCGATGGTACTGAGCCTTGGGTTTATGCTCTTGACTGGTGGAAAAGGCGCAAGAGGTGCTGCTAAGACAGGGGCGACAAACGTAGGCGCAGCTCTAGATTCGGGATTTCAATCTGCCAAAGCAAGCATGGTTAATTTAAAAGAGGCTATTATAAATTTTGGCGAAAAGCTAGTTACCATTTTGAAGTCTGGAGCAAAAGGGATAGGAAACACCGTCTCTGACGCAATTGAACAGCTTTTGAAAAGACTTCAAGATTTTGCCAAAGGCGTAGCCGAAAACCTTGTGAAAACCCTTAAGAACGTTCGAGCATCTGCTGGAGAGGCTGCAGAAGCTATCGGGTCAGCAAAAGGACTCGGGGCGAAATTACGGGCTCTGTTGGATTCCGATGCGTTTAAATCCGGAGTTAATGTCTCTACCGAGCTGCTTGCATTTGTTGAGCTTGTCTTACGATGCACAGCTCTCGGGATCCAGGCCAGAGCGTCATACACACAAGCTCGTATGAAAGCGAGCTTAGCAGAACTAAGAGAAGAGCAGGCTGAAATTGAAAGTATGATTGTGCTCTTAGCACAACTTGAGGGTGCTGATCAGACAGAGACCATCGACAGGCTAGGAGAATGCTCACAAGAACGTTCTGAAAACTGGCTTAAACTTGTCCAACTTGTCTCTTCATTTACAGAGGGCGCCTCCCAAAGCCTCACTGGACTCACCACGCAAGGAGCAGCCTAAGACTATGAATATAGAAGAAAAACAGATCTGCCTCATTCATAAAAATGCAATGGGGTTGCGTATCAAACAAAGTAGGTGTTCTCCCCCTTCCTACAACCATTTCGAGAACATCTGCAAAAACAACATAAAGGATAATAACCATGTCTGATGTTAACCTTCCTCCAGAACCACTTCCATCATTTGAACAGATGATCTCAGGACCGGGAGGAGAACCTCGCGATCTGCCAGGAGATATGTCTGCGGATCTAGCACAACTTGAGGGACTGTATTCAGAGTTTGCCTCGGACAGCGTGATCACAGCTCAAGAAAAGGCGTGGCTCGAGGGCGCTATCCAACTCATGTCCTTTCCCAACCTAGATCGTCCAGATCAGGATCTCATCAACGCTTTCTCTGCCAACCTCACAGCACTTCAAGCTACAAATCCTGCCCCTCCAGGGGGTGTTCATATTCCTATCGGTAATGCCTGGCTAACCTGCAGTGCCGCAGTCGCTCTCTTCATTATGACCTTAGATATCGTCAACATCCTTTCACAAATCAAGCAGCAAGAAGCCGATCTTCAAATCGCCCTCACACACCTTAAAATCGCTATGGCAGAACAGATCGCAGAGCTCACCGTCCAACTTGGTCAGATCGCCCACGACCTGGCTATGAATGAAGCAACAGAGTGCTGGATTGAGATGGGAGCAGCTCTTGCCTCATTGGCTGTAACCGCTTCTGTTACACTCGCGCGGCAAGGAGCAATACGAAGGGAAAGAATGCAGGAACACCCCGACATAAACAGTGTCATGAACCAGTATGCCCCATACATACAGATGCCAGAGAGTTTTATCACTGCTCTTAAAAGTGGGTTAATGGCAGGTGCTAAAATAGAAAAGGCTGATCTCAAATTACTCGAGGCCGAACTAAGTGGAGTTAAAGAAAAACTACAGCCACTTATGGACATAATATCAAATGAGATACGATTACTTAGCGAATCTAGAACCGAAGTTGGAAAGCAGATAAAAGAGTTTCTAGAAGCTCTACACAACCTCCTTCGCACCGTTGGAGAGCAGTTCAGCAGAGGATAGTATATGTTCTACGAGCATCTGACGAAGCTTTTAAAGGAAATGGGAGTAGAGGGCTCTGTTCCCCGGGACAAGGCTACCATTACCCTCGAAATAGGAGAAGTACCTATCGAGATTACGGACGCACCTCCGGGGATCGAGCTCACCGCGGATCTTGGCCTCCCTCCTGAAGCAGAGTCGTTAGAGCCTTTCTATACGAAGCTGTTGAGAGGGAATTTTTTAGGCCAGGCGACAATGAGGGCAGCACTAGGCCTAGACGGTGAAGGCAGAAATGTTGTACTCTCAGCAGCAATCCCTACAGTACGAAGCTATAGGGAGTTTCGGGATGCTATCGAGGACTTTGCCAACGCGGTTACTTTTTGGAAGGATGAGATCGAAACAAATAAAAGCGGTGTTTAAACCCATCTTCTACTTCTTTTTTGGGGAAAGGATAGATAAAAAAAATTTGCATATGGGGCTCAGAAAAAGGAAGAAAGGTTTTTAAGTTGAGAAATTTGAAAGAGAATGAGAGACTATTCGTCCACTCACCTTTCAAGGTAAAGACATGGGACAGCCAGGAAAAAGTATAATGGTAGATAAAGACGCCGAGCTACAAAACGATGTAACACCAGAGACGCCCCCCCATGAAGATGAGGGGGCTTCTATGGCGTTAGACCCCCAAACACAAGGCAGCGCAGCGCCTGAAGCACCTATGCCCGAGAGTAGCACCAACATAGAAGCCGGGGATAAAGCGTCCACAGAAGGGACCACACCTGAGGAAACAGCAGAAGTAGAAGAAACCAAAGAAGAGACACAGCCCCAAGCAGAAACTCCCCCAGAAGAAGGAAGCGAGCCCGAAGAAACGGCCGGGGGGGAAGAAGAAACACAGCCCCAAGCAGAGGCTGCCCCAGGAGAGATAACGGAGACCCAAGCAGAAACTCCCTCAGAAGAAGAGAACGCATCTGAGGAGAGCGAGGGCGAAGCAACGGAAAAAGAGCATGAGGGCGGAGCTGCTCATGTCAACTTTGACCTTCTCGATACCGAAGGGCGGTGGCTACTCAAGGTCCTTTCAGGACCAAATACCGGCGCAGAATTTGCTATGCATAGCGGGTCTGCCTATCTCATAGGTACCGATACCCAGCAGTGTGATGTCGTCTTTCAAGACTTAAGTGTTTCACGAAAACATGCCCGTCTTACCATCGATCTTAAAAACGAAGCCATCCTAGAAGATCTCGAGAGCAGAAATGGCACTTTTGTCGATGGAACACGTATCGATAAGCATGGTGTCACCGGCAATGTCTTGGTTGCCATGGGAACCACCACTTTTATGCTCATAGATAGAGAAGCAGAGCAGACAACTATTGTTGCCTCTCTCAACGTAACGGAAAAAGAGAAAGAAGAACCTGAAGAACACCCTCTCGAAGCAATTGAAGGAGCTACTCACGCCCCTATCAAAAGTGAAATTGACAAAATGAAAGAGGAAGAGGAGCAAAAACAAGCTCAAGAGTCGCAGGCAGTAAGTTCTCTTGTTATCCTTGCTGCCGTAACAGCCCTTATCCTTGTCGTTGGTATAGGGGGGTCGTTCCTCTTTCGAACAGAGACTATCGCCTCCCCTCAAGTGGTAAATCCAGAAGAGGAAATCGCTCGAACGCTGGAGGGATTCCCCGAAGTGCGGTTTAGTTACGATCCAACAAATAGCCGTCTTATGCTCGTTGGACACGTTCTTACTTCAACAGACCGCAGCAGTATGATAGACCTTCTCCGAAGGTTAAAATTCATCCGTATCATCGACTACCACAACGTCGTCATCGATGAACATGTCTGGCGTGAAGCCAACCAAATTTTAGGCAAAAATCCAGCATGGAGGGGGATTACCATTACATCTCCCAGGGCCGGACATTACGTGCTAAGTGGCTTTCTCAAAACCCGCAATGAGGCACAGGCTCTCTACGACTATATCTCCCAGAACTTCGACTATGTCAACCTTCTCGAAAGACGCGTCATTGTCGAAGAAGAGCTTTTGGGACAACTTCAACGAGAACTCAGAGAGGCCGGTTTTCCGGGCGTTACTCCCGCCCTAACAGGCGGCGATCTCGTCCTCAAAGGAACAATCAGCACCGCTACGATGGATAAGTTCCAGAAACTTGTCACCGTATTTAAGACCCTTCCTGGTATCCGGTCAGTGCAATCTATGGTCGCAGAGGGCGGAAAAGTAGAAGCTCTGATTGACTTGACAAATAAATATAGCGTATCTGGTTACTCTAAACATGGCGACCTAACAACAGTTGTTATCAACGGACGTATCCTTTCTCCCGGGGATTCGCTCGATGGGAAGCTAATCACAAGTATCACATCCTCAAGGATTTACCTCGAGGAGGGTAGCGAGAAGTACAAAATTGATTTTAATCGCTAAGAAAGGATACAATACAAGTAGAGGGAAAAGAAGCAGAAGAAGGCGTGAATATATGTTTGGAATGGAAAAAAAGCAGAAAAAGGTTGAACCGTTTGTTTTCGACCTGGAAAAAGATCTAAAAAACGCAGATCGCAGAAAAGAGTTGGCAAATCGAATTGGGATGCGTATAGAGCGAATAAAGAAGGCTTTGCACGAAGGCAGTAAAAAAGAGGATTTTAACCAGCTTGGGATATTGCTCAACGGCTATCATGCTCTTGCCATCGTTCTTGGACGAGCATCGCAGGAGCCAAAAGAGAAGAAAGGGAAGAAAAAGTAGGTTTTCTTAGGGATATATCCCTAAATGTTACGCAGTGCGCCCTCGAAGGTGAGGCGCGGAAGGTAAATATTGGTAATTTAAGCGCAACGTATTGATTAGATTAAAGAGGCGTTGCAAGGAGGATAGTATGGCTTATCAGCCGAGCTCGTGGGACGCAGGAAACATGCAGATTGGTTGGGAAGAGAGCAAACAAGGTGTAGACTTTAATGTTCTCATCGACCAGATCGAAGAATTAACGGGAATGGCCAAGTCCAAGATAGCAGGTATCCGAGAAAAACGAAGTGCGATGAGTATCGCCGATATGTTTGACTTGCAGATGGCTATGAACAAGCTCTCTCAAATGTCAGAGATGTCCACATCGCTCATCTCCGCATTAAATACCTCTATTGGTGCCATGGCTAGAAACGTCAAATAATAGATACTGTTTGGTTAGTATTTATCATTTGTTGTGGACTTTAGTTCGGAAGGGGGAGAGGGCTCAAAAAAAGTCCTCCCCCCTCCTTGCAAAGGGTGTAGCGTGAAACTAAATTGTCAAGGGATACGGGTGGAGGACAAGGAATGAATGAAGAAAACATTCTCGAGTTTTTTAGAGAGGATTTTGCACTCTTTATTGAAGCGGGATTTGTTGCTGTAAAGCAACTCGATGAGATCGCAGCACGACGGCTTTTCAAAGCCGCCGAAACCCTCAGCCCTGACAATCCAGCGCCACAGCTAGGATTAGGATATATCGCCCTGAATAAGCTTCGGGTGAGTGAGGCAACAGCAATTTTTGAAGAGATTGTGAAAAAAGACCCAGAGCACCATTTGGCTCGGGCTCTTTTAGGTGTTGCCTATCTGCTCACACCCGACAAGAAAAGTGAGGGTGAGAAGCTTATCTGTGATGCAAAGGAAAACTGCGATGATCCCACGATTAAAAACCTAGCAGAGGTCTGCCTTGATTGGCAAAAGAAAGATTTAGGGAGTAAAGCTCTCCCTCCCTTAAAAACCCCGACATCGGGAGGAGGGAAAGAGTAAATACCAACAATAAATAGCGTGAATATATATGCCAGCACATCATGAACCTCCGAAGAGGATCGAACCCGTTGAAGGGATCGAGTCCTCAAAACCACTTCGAGTTGAGCCATCGGATACTGCCGAAGAAGGCGGCCCATCAAAGGTAAAGTTTGATGAAGCTATGCAAAAGGCAGATCCAAGTAGAGTGGAGCAGCGCACCGTCGAACAGCAGGGTGTGGAGAAGCCCACAAAGGTTGACGAGACTGCCGGTGTGAAAAAAGAAAATCCACTGGAATTGGCAGCGAAAGCGGCCAATGAAACAACGAAAAAAGCTCCTGTCACACCAGAAGAAATCGTTGATCAAGTAAAGAAGATCAAAAAACGCATTGAGCGGCCGCGAGCGATATTGCTTCGTGCCAACAAGGTTCTTCCTCCTGATGCACTTCCTGAAGACGCCGTTGCAGAACTCTCTGGCAATATTGAGCATATAGACAGATCTTTACGAGATGTCTCTAAGCTAACGACAGGCGTTGAAGCAGGTTCCGCGGTTGAGGCAGGAAAACCCCCTCTTACTCGATATTTGAGCTATCTGACTGAAAGTGATAAAAAGCTCTCCACATTCGTCGATGATCTACAAGCCCTCGACTTAAAGAAAACTCGTCTTACACCGGCTATAATGATGGCTATTCAAATTAAGATGGGATTTATTCAGCAGGAATTGGAGTTCTTCACGTCTACCCTGAACAAGGCTCTTGAATCAGTTAAAACCATCTTTAACGTTCAAATCTGATGGTTGGGCTTCCTTCCCTTTATGGGGAGGGAGTCTTGTGCTCTTTATACCCCTGATTCTGTCCTATTTCTCACATAGGATGAGTAAAGGGGGAAAGATGTGAGTGTGAGGTACATTTTCTCCTGTAACCAGCCTATCGTAAGAGATAGGATACAATCAGGGGCTATACGTATAATGCGGGTAGTCTATGACAAAACAAGGATCTAATGAAATGACGGGTACCTTCCAATTTGACGAACTTCTGGAACATATCGAAACTGTAGAGACGACGTCTGTAAGCGGCCGAATAACAGAAATTGTCGGTATGATCATCCGTGCCGTTGTGCCCAATGTCAAAGTCGGCGAAATCTGCCTTGTGAAGCGAATAGACCAAGAACCCCTGATGTGTGAGGTCGTGGGGTTTACTAGCGAAGAGGTTCTTCTCTCCCCACTCGGAGAGATGCAGGGGGTAGGTCCTTCCTCTGAAGTAATCCCAACACACCGCTCACTCAGCGTAAAGGTCGGACCCAAAATCCTTGGACGTGTGCTTGATGCACTAGGAAACCCCCTCGATGAAGAGACAAAAGGGCCACTTGAGGTTGAAGAGTACGTACCCGTTATCAGAGCTCCCCCCGATGCTACAAAGCGAAAGATTATTAAAGAGCCTCTTTCTGTCGGCATTAGAGTATTTGACGGCTCCCTTACCGTTGGCATGGGCCAGCGTGTAGGGGTTTTTGCTGCCGCCGGTGGTGGTAAGTCAACACTCCTTGGTATGATAGCACGAAATGCTGTTGCCGATGTCAACGTCATATCACTTGTTGGAGAGCGTGGTCGTGAGCTCAAAGAGTTTATTGAAAAGGATCTTGGTCCCGAAGGACTAAAACGAAGTGTTCTTGTTGTCTCCACCTCCGACCAGGCATCTCAACTTCGACTTAACGCCGCCTATGTAGGTACAGCCATTGCTGAATACTTCAGAGATCAAGGAAAGTCCGTTATCTTTATGATGGACTCCGTGACTCGATTCGCACGGGCTATCCGCGAAGTTGGGCTCGCCGCCGGAGAGCCACCAGCAAGAGGAGGATATACTCCGTCTGTCTTTTCAACTCTGCCACGACTTCTTGAACGATCAGGAAACTCCGATATCGGGTCTATCACCGCTTTCTATACTATTCTCGTTGCTGGTGATGATATGAACGAGCCGGTAGCAGATGAGGTGAGATCGATCCTCGATGGCCATATTATCCTCTCCGCAGACCTGGCCAGACAGTATCACTATCCCGCTGTAGATGTTCTTTCATCAGCAAGTCGGGTGTTAACCTCGATCACGACAAAAGAGCATCAGCAGTTAATTGGTAAAATTCGAGAGGTGCTTGCCACATATAAGAAAAATGAACTCCTCATTAAGATTGGGGAATACAAACGAGGTACAGACAAAAATGTTGACTTTTCTATCGACTATGTCGATAAGGTCAATAGATTCTTAAGACAAGGAATCGATGAAAAGTCAACATGGGAAGAGACGCAGCAACAACTAAAAGCACTTTTCAAGTAGGCTGACGCGTGACATTTGATCGTCTACCCGACTATCCTCTTGAAGAAGTCCTGGAAGTAAAACACAGACGTGTTGATACCGCAGAGCTTGTTCTTAAAGAAAAGTGTCGGTTGCTCGAAATTGAAAAGGAAAAGCTCAAAGAGAGAGAGGCAGAAAGAGACAAAGTTAAGGCCCACCGTCAAGAAAAGATAGACCAGCTTCGTCGATCTCTTGATGAAGGGACAACAAGCGACAAGATAGACCAGAGCAAGGTCTACATAAAAGTTGTGCAAGAGCGTCTTGCTATGGAAGAGAAAAAAGTAAAGGATCAAGAACAACAGGTAGATCTGGCTGAAAAAAATGTTGAAGTTGCCAGAAATGAGCTCAAAAACCGTGAAAAAGAGAGAGATAAGATCATCACCCACCAAAAAGAGTGGACAAAACAGATCAAAAAAGAACTGCAGGTGATGGCGACAAGAGAAGAGGATGAGATTGGAACCATCATGTTTTTAACCAAGATGATCCAACAAAAAGATGAACAGCGCCGCTCTCATGAGTAGCGAAGGAGAAAAGCATATGTTTAACAAAAACGTACCCCCACCAAAACCGGAACCAGCAGAGCCCGCTCCTCAACAGCCGGTTGAACGACCAAAACGAAAAGAGGTTTCTCCTTCCCAACAGGGCAAGTTTCAAAGAGCCCTGGAGAGAAAAGAGGAGAAAAAAGATGAACCTAAAGAGGTCTCTGCAGATAAAAAAGAAAAAACTCCTGAAGAGAAGGAAAAAGGCCTTTTCCGTTTAGCTGGCGATAAAGAGCATAAAGGAAAGGGAGAGGGCGGTGGTGACTCTGGAATGTTCCAACAAGGACAGCAGCACCCTTCAGACCTTTCCGAAGGACCGGCTCTTCCAGAACAAGGAGAAGCAGCTGTTGCCATCTCAGGAGTGCCCGTACAAGGAGAAATGCCAACCACTGACCAAAGTATTGCCTCTGCCTCCGATAAGGCTACTCCCGAGCAAACAGGAGAAAAAGGTCCTATTATCAAACAAGATGAAGCCATAACTCCGCGACAAGCACCGATGCAAGAGCCAACGCAGGTACCTACAGAGGCCGTTGCGCGGCCTGAAACAACACCAGGTTTGAGTGAGGCCCACAGAGCAGAACTTCACGCCCTTGTCGAACAGGTCTCGCAAACAATGGCAACTCTCGCTTCGAAAACAGATACCACCATCGTCGTAACCCTGAAACATCCCCCACTCTTTGAAGGGGCTTCCCTCATTGTAAAAGAGGCCACCACAGCGAAAAATGAGTTCAACATCACTTTTGAAAACCTTTCACCGCAAGCACGACAGCTCATCGCATCTATAGCCAATCAAGAGCAACTCCGACAAGGCCTCATCGACAAAGGATACACCCTCCATATGGTCACCATCGAGCCAGGCGTTCTCTTTGTCAACCCATCTTCATCAGAGCAGCGCCCAGGCAGCGACCGCTCCTTTGACCAGGGAGCGGGAGGGCAACAACAAGAAGGTGAAGCAGGTACAGACGAGCAAAAAGGACAGAAATAACTTTTTTCGAGGGGTTTTCACCCCTCGAACTCCCCAGACAAGGAAAAGCTCGTATGAAGATCGAAAGATCTTCATACGAGCTTTTCTTTGTCTACTCAATCTCCAAAAAAGAGAGGACAAATTAGCAGGCTACCGGACAAGAAAGCAGCTCTTCCCCCAACCCAAGTTGCGGTCTAACCCACCACGTTGGCGAAAATTGAGTCGCCCACACACAGCACCATTAACAGTCATAGGTGTTGCCTCTTCAGACTAGGGCCTGCGGGACTTCAGTCCGCCTATTGGCGAAAGACAGGCGTTGTCGCAACTCTCTATAGAGCACACCATCACTCACAAAAGATCCAATGAAAGTCGTTGCCACTGTTGCTGCGACACATGTAGCAGAGTAGACTAAAATATCAATCTCATCAACAAAAGTAACAGAGAATATTTCTAGATACCGTCGAACATCATTTCTGAAAGAGGCCTCACGATACCACTCAGCGTTCTAGAGGAAATGATAACCTCGTCTGAAAAGCCAGGTAACTTAAATTGAGAGCGTTGAATAGTTCACACTTTTCACTGAAAAGCCTATGTGGTGGCTACCGCCCCCACACCCCCGCCTGAGGGGTAAGGCCCCTCAGACTCCCCATGAGAATATGCCATTTTTTTGAACTTTCGTTCGAAAAAATGGCATATTCTATGAAAAGAGTGCTGAAAGGTGTCTTTGAGCGGATTTCGTTTCTGTCGAACTTTTCGTTTTATAAAAATGACAATGAAATATTCAATGCTCTCAAATTGAGTTTAAAACCCAACTATAACAGAAAAAGCCAACGTCTGGTATGCTTGCAACTATAATGAAACCCCCTGAGAGGGATCCTGCATGAGAATGCTTTATGAAGGATTTTTTGTAATTTTTAGGTAGAGATTATTTGTGACCGTACCCCAAGAAACTCTCTTTTCTAGACTTCGAAGTTTCTCCAAAGAGCTCTATTCAATGGATAGAAAGCTTTTTTGGGGCGCTCTCTTTTCTTTTCCATGGCAAGGGCTCTCGGAACAACTAGAAAAGACATTTAAACTTCCAATAAAACTTATTCCCAGCGAGCTCGAATGGCAGGAGAAAAAAGATGTGTATAGTGGAGTTCCCTCCCCTTATGTGCCGATTGCCATCACCTTGCCAGGCATACAGGGGCAAATACTCATCGTTATAGCGCGATCAGAACTCGAGATTTTCATGGGGACACTTCTCAATGTTCAGGTTCCAACACTGCAGCAGCAAGAAGAAACATTTTTCGATCAGTTCTGCCGCTTCTTTGCCGTCACTCTTGTCTCATGTAGCCACGGTGTCAATGAGCTAGCCCCCCTCTCCCCAAAGCTTGACAATCCACAAGACATTTTGGGAACTGGTGCTCTTGTTCAAAATATTGAAATTCACTTTCAGGACCAAAAGATCTCCGCCCGAGTGATCTTACCACAACTTTTTTTAGAAAGCTGGAAGAAAGCCCACCCCACCCAGCAACAACAAGCACGTTCTGACCTTCTCGAACAGTTCTCCATTCAGCTCAACCTTGAAGCCGGACGAACATATGTGCAGGCAGATGAGCTCACCTCTTTGCAGGCCGGTGATTTTCTCCTGATCGATCATCCCTTTTATATTCCTGGATCGACGCGAGCCCGAACGTACCTGACCCATAAGGGAAATCCCCTCTTTCGAGCAAAAATAAAGAACGGGGCGTTAAAGATTTTAGAAATGCCCCTTCAGCACGAAGCGTTTACCCCCCTCGGAGGACTGTCTATGACAACGCAAGAGCCCCTGCCCCAAGAAAATATCGAACACCTTGACGAAACAGAAGGGTTCGAAGAAGATGAGGAACTAGAAAGCACTGAAGGGACACAAGAGGAAGAATCCCAGGGAGAAGAGTCCCAGCGGGAAAACCAGCAAGAAGAACTCGAAAGCTCAGAAGAAGAGTCCCCAGAGAAAGAGCCAGAAGAATCCGAACAGGAGGCTCCCGAAGAAGAAGAACATACAGAAATTCCGGAAGAAGAGATAAAAACGACACAAAAAACCCATTTGAGCCGTGAGCCCCTTAAAGTAGAAGAGATTCCCCTTACCGTCGTTGTTCAGTTTGCTGAACTTAATATGACTCTACAGCAGCTTAGCAGCCTCCATCCAGGAAACCTACTTGATCTCAACATACGCCCTGAAGATGGTGTTGTCCTTGTTGTTAACGATAGAGTCTGTGCCGAGGGTGAGTTGGTCATGATCGGTGACAAGGTCGGTGTGCGTATTAAAGAAGTTGGTTTTGAGGCAACACAAACGAAAGATTCACCATGACCGAATCCCCCCCCCTTTCTATCTCCCCTGTCCCTAAGAAGATAGGAAAGTATCCGATCGAAGGCATCTACGCCCAAGGGGGAATGGGAATTCTTTTTTTAGCAACCGAACCTGAAACTCACGACCAGATCATCGTTAAGGTTCTTTTACCTAAATTCCTCTCAGATCAAACCCTCGTGCAGCAATTTGTTAACGAGGGCAAGGTCATCGCCATGACCGATCATCCAAACATCGTTAAGCTCTTTGAATATGGTGAATGGGAAGGAGGGCTGTTCATTGCAATGGAACTCGTGAAAGGAATCTCTCTTCGCAAGACACTCCAACGCAATCCATTAGCCCTAAAAAAGGCTCTTCAGGTCTTTCTACAAGCCTGTTATGCCACGGCTCACCTTCATAGCCACAGCGTTGTCCATGGAGACCTCAAGCCTGAAAACATCCTTATCACCGATCAGGATCAAGTTAAAGTCATTGATTTTGGAATTGCAAAAGTCCTTTTTGAACCAGGAGATGCTAAAGAGGGGAAAAAAGCACGCTTTGCAGGTACCCCTGTTTATATGAGCCCAGAGACGCAGGCTGATCCAAGAAAATGTTCTTTTCAATCAGATATCTACTCTCTAGGTATTATCGCTTACGAGCTTGTCATGGGAAAGATCACCCACGGGAAGGTGATCATCTCTCTTGCCCCGCGGGGCATGCAAAGAATTTTAACTAAGGCCCTCCAGAAAGATCCTGCCAAGCGCTACCACGATATTAATGATTTCATCCACGATATTGCAGAGTATATACACTCGGGAGAACTTCAAAAAGATAGACAGGGAGCCGACTACTTCTTTGAGCTTTTCGAAAGGGTTGAGACCAAGCAAGAAGAGCTTCTCATCAAGCAAACCCCAGATTCTCTTCCCCATGTCGGCCTTACCGCCTCTTACGGTGTCCGCCTTAACGCTCTCTACTATAGATGCGATGCCCAACCCAACACCACAACCGTAATCATTGCAGAGGGAAAGCAACGGGATATTGAGGGCATAATTGACAGCTATCGTCTGCACACGCTTTTTGAAACGCCACAGCAAAACGATCTACCCCCAGTCGAGCGCGTAGCAGAGATATTTCAACAGGCCGCCCTCCAAAAACTTGAATTTCGATACTGCTGCCTCAGTATCGATCATATGGCAGAAACGTTTTCCTGGAACAAAAACGGGTGGGGACAACTTTTTACCGCCTCTTCCCACAAAACTCAGCAGCTCTCTCTCCCCGGTGTTGAAAGCCAATCACTCCAGGGAATATACGATGATAACGATCGGTTCATTATTGTCGGATCTACGTCCCCCTCCTTCCTCGAATTTTCCTCGAGCCCAATGCCTCCTTTGGATGTGGTCCTCACAGAAGCTATCGATGCATCGCTCGGATTTTCCCCACAGAAACAGACAAATGTTCTTCTTCAAAAACTCCGCTTGCACGGGGACTGCATCCTCGATGACCGCCCCGTCTGCATTGTCTCTTTAAATCCAAGTTGCCCCCCACATCGTGCTTGAACACAATCGAACGTGACAAGTGAAACAGTAAGTGGTGAAGGGCAAGTTGATACCTGCCCGAAGTAATTAATGTTTCACCCGTTACGTGCAGATCTGTTCTAAGCGTGATGTGGGGCGCAACTTGGGTTTTAACGCCCTGATTGTGCCCAATTCCTCTCAAGGCTAAGCAGAACAAACAAGGTAAGAGAATTACAGCGAAGATAAGGTTATTTACTTTGTGGAGGAGCAATACGAAGTCAATTATTTGTCACGGTCACCCCTTAAGAAGAATAGGGTATATCTTGGGTTTTTAATCTCTTGCACTCAAATATCACCATAACAACAACAATCAACGATGGAAAATAAATAGCAATCTCTGCGATAAAGATAGGTTCTTTGGATGGTAAGATCCCTGCTGCTTACATGATATATGGAACCAAAGCCAATATATGAAAAAAAAATTTCCCGCATGGCCTGAACTCCTCTTTCTGGTTATCGTTTTACTGTGCTCCCAAATTCAGGCGCAAGGGGCCCCGTCACAAGAGAACCAATCTCAAAAGGCACGATATCTTATCCCCAAGCAGGGAGCCGAAGAGACAACTCCACCCGCCCCCAAACCAAAAGAGCGTTCTTCCTACGAGTCACTGACAGAAAATCGCGGTTCATTTCAAATACTTCCTAATCCAGAAGATGAGCAAGAGGAACAAGAGGAAGAGGAACAGCCTGCACCTCCTGCTCAGCAGACTCAAGGACCTCTTATTAACTTTAACAATGTTAGTATCACCGAGGTTCTTAAATACGTCAGTAGACTCACAGGCAAAAATTTTGTTTATGACCCTTTAGAGCTCCAGTTTAATATCACGATGATTTCAGACTCCTCGAGCAGTCTCGAAGAGATTCTGGCTATGGTCATACAGAGCCTGCGTGCTCATGGATACCTCGTTATTGAAGAGGGGGGCTCGTACATTGTACACACAAACCCCTCCGTTCGAGGAGCTGCAGTCCTAGACGAGGATAGTGAAAGCATTGATGGAGCGCAGATTGCCTCACAGGTCTTTGTACTTCAAAATATCGAAGCTGGTCGCATTGCAGCTGTCATAAAAACAATGTCTTCAGATAGCGCTATCGTTGAAGCTGTAGGAGAGTCGAGCATTATTGTTAGTGATATCGCGGAAAACATAAAGCGTATCTCCATCATCATAAAAGAGCTTGATTCACAAACGAGCGGGTTGGAAATTGGTCAGTATGTCTCCGTTAACACCTCCCCAGCAACACTTGTCTCCCTGGCAGAACGTGTAGTTGCCCCACTTGCCTCCAAAAAACCACTTGTTCTTGTCCCCCATGCCGCTTCGAATAGTGTCTTTATCGTATCCACTCCTATTTTGATTCAAAGAACGCTCTCAGTTATGCAGAGCGTCGATCTTGACAAGTCCCATTCAGGTGTCTTCTCAAAGGAAGGGTATAAATTCGATCCAGAAGCTTCGGAAGAAGCACGAAGGAGAAGAGCTAGAGATGAGGGTGAAGACGAAGAATCTACCCTTGAAATGCTTCGTGAAGCAAAGCTTTCTGAACTAACAGAAGATCGTGTTCGTACACGCCTTCTCGAACAAGGACTAGATTTTGAATTTGTCGACTCTCTCGATTTTGAACAGGCACAGAAAATTCTCAAACAGTCCCAAAGAAAACGGTATACCGAAAGCGAGCTTCCTGTGGGGACTGTCGAAGCCACTCAGTTTCTTATCCACCGACTTCAGTACCGAAAGAGCGTAGATGTCGCAAAAGCACTCACGGCAATTGCCGAAAGCCTCTCAGGAGGAGATGGCAATGTCAATGTCAATCCCGAGGTTGCAAACTCCGACCTTATTATAACCCTAAATAGCGTTCAAGCAGTCGACGATAACAACACCATTGTCTTCACAGGAACACGAGCAAGCCTGAAGAAAGTCAAACAGCTCATCAATCAGATCGACCTTCCTGTGCGCCAGGTCTTTATCGAAGCACTTGTCCTCGACACCTCTCTGGGGAATTCCCTTCAATTTGGTGTTGAGTGGAGCGGTAAGATCGAGAGAACAAACTCCGCTAGCCAACTCGGCTTCAGGCGATCTAATTCCACATTTGGAACAGCGTTTGACGCCATTACAATTGATGATTCCGGAGCCTTCACGCCAACAGCTCTCACCCCACCAGGCGCACCGGCAGGTATCTCTATTGGTAATTTAGGACGCAAAATTAAATTTTTGGGTCGTGGATTTCGTTCTACAGGAGCCCTTATCCAGGCACTTCACGCAGACGACGAAACCCACGTCATGCTCAACCCTCAAATTGTCACAGAACACAATGTTCCCGCTGAGATATTTGTAGGTGAGCAAACACCAATTAAGGGTCAGTCCATTGCCAACACCTCTGTCGGAGGAGGAAATACCACCGATAACCTGGTAACCACAAACTATGAGATACAAGAGACCGGTGTCTCTCTTAAAGTTACTCCTCTTATCAGCTCTCATGACACTGTCACACTGATCCTCGAGCAAAAGGTTAGCATTGCATCTGCAGAGGAGGTGCAAGCTCAAGCTGGAGCAGAAGCACCGCCTGCTACTGTAAGAGAGGCGAGGACAACAACGCGAATTCACATGCCATCTGACCACTTCCTGGTTATGTCCGGTATGATTCGTGAAAGCACCCGGCTTCAAGCTGACAAAATCCCCTGTCTCGGAGGCCTTCCCCTAGTCGGCTCTCTCTTTGGAGCGCAGACGAAAAGCTACGGAAAGCGGAATTTAATGATCTTCATTCGCCCAATTATTATGGACACCAATGAGGATATCGATGAGCTCACAAGGCGCCGTGAGGAGATTCTCAAAGCTAAGTCCACAGTTCAGTCTGGATATAACAAACAGATCGACGATCTGCAAATGATGCTCAATTTGAGGTAAAGTGTGACCTCCAATAGCGGTTTTCGCTTTCCTTCTCAACTAGTTACTCTCTGTCTGATCTGCTGTGCAACTGGCTGTATGAAAATCCCAGAACAGTCACCACCACCCATGACAACAACCGTTTTTCCCTCTACCATTGCCAAACTCCCCCCTCCCCCTCCGGAACTTTCACATGAAGAAATAACATCTGACTGGGGCCTCGAGTACCGCCTTGGGAAGGTTTTTGCCGCAGAAGGTGATTTTTACAGAGCGCTGAGTTGCTTTCATAGAGCACGCATTTTGCTTCCTGAAAAAAGTATCCGACGTCCCCACATCATCCATGCTATAGTCCTTACCTATTGTCTCGGGAAGAAATATCGTGAAGCCGTAGATATATGGGAACAAGAACGCCATCTTCTCACAATAGAAGATGACGCCCTTAAAAAAGATTGTATCCAACTTGTCTTTGAAGCGTATTGTCGTGTTGGCAATATGCTCGAGGCTTTCCGTCTTCTTGAAAAACTTCCCAAAGAAGATCAGCTACGTCAAAGGCTTCCCCTTTTCCACTCTATCTCAGTAAATAAAGAACAAGATTTTCTCTCCCTTTCCCAGTGGGCTGAAAAACTCGGTCCCAAAGAACACAACGATGGTCAGGCTATCATTGCCTGGTATAACAAAGAGCGCAAGAACCCCACAACAGCACGCCTTCTCAATACCTTCTTGCCAGGAGCAGGCTATTGCTATGTACGTCAATACCAAACGGGTATCACCTCCTTTGCACTCAACGCCCTATTTATCACCGCAACAATCCAGCTCTTCATGGCTCAACAACATGCAGCCGCAATCATAGCCGGTGGATTTGAGATTGGTTGGTACTTAGGGGGCATTACAGGTGGGGAATTAGCAGCACTTACGTATAATCAGAAATTACGTGAATATGTTGGAAAACCCTTTTTAGAACAATATAAGCTCTTTCCCCTTCAAACGGTTCACTACTCATGGTAGTCTTACTTTTTGTTCTCCTTTTTTCCTGCTGCCATGCCGAAGAGCCTTGGGGTAAGGATGCTCCCGCAATGCGAATGCCCTCTCCTCAAACCACTTCGACACCCGCTCTTTATTTGATTCGCTTCCACCAAAAAGTTATCTCCCCTACATGTGGACCGAGAAGTCATTTTCTTCCAACAAGCTCTGAATATATGAGACAAGCCATCATCTACTGGGGTGCGGCTCGAGGATTTGTTCTTGGATGCGATCGACTTATGAGAGAAAATAGTGAAGAGTGGGTCTACAAGAAAATTCTGAGGCCTACAGGATATGTTAAGTGGGATCCTGTTCCACAACCACCTTCGAAGAGATAGCAGATTCTGGAACTTTTATAGTGACAAATGCCGGTAGCATCACCGGCAGTGTTCCCATCTCATGTGTAAAAGCACTTCCACTCTCGTGAAGCAGCTCGCGAGCTCTAGCAAAAGCAGTCACCAAATCACCATGAGGAGATGTTCTATCACAGGCAATAATATTTTCTTCTCCGAGGTAGGTTGTCAAGCTCGATTTTTCTAAGAGATCGTGTACGTGAGAAGGAACACTACAAACAATCAAAAATCGTCCATGCCTCTGGAGATAATCCTTAAGTTGTTTTAATGCCAACGCTGCTGTTGCATCAAGATCATGAACATGCTTCAGGCGTAAAATGATAACGCGTGTCGAGCGGTCATCTTTTGTCATAGCCCGAAGCGCATACTGAAAAAGATCCATGGATCCAAAGAAAAGCTCTCCCTCGGCATTAATAACTCGTATGGCCCTTTTTTTCTGTCTCTCTTTTGCAGTTGCCGCACGAAATTTATTTATGCTCTCTTCATAGATATACTCACTCACATGGGGAATCGCCGCTTTGCGTAAATAAAGAATAATCGACAACGAAACACCAACGAAAAGAGCAAGGGGAAGGCTTAAAAAAATACAGGAAAAATAGGTAGCAAGGAGAACAAAAGCATCGGATCGGGTGGAGCTCCAGCAAAAACGAAGCTGCTGAACGTCAACAAGGCGACACGCTGTGACCAGTAGCAATGCTGCCAAAGAAGCCTTGGGAACATATTGGATAAGAGGACCAAAACCAAAGGCAACAAGGGCGACAAAGCACGCTCCAAGCATTGCTGCAAATCTTGTTTGAGCGCCACTTTCAACATTTAATGCTGATCGAGAAGCACTTCCCGAACAGGGTAAACCACCTACAAAAGAGAGGAAAAAATTGGCTGAACCAAGAGCTAATATCTCTTGATTGCCTGTTAATCGCTGTCCTGTGCTGACCGCTACTGCTTTGGCAATTGCATTGGCCTCTAACATTCCAATGAGGGCAATAGCAAAGGCTGTCGGCACTAAAAAGTTAAGAAGGCGAAAATCGAAAACCGGTGTATCAAAAGAGAACGAAAAATCTCTTAAATTTCCACAGGCAAGAAGCTGCAAAGAACGACCACTACTGTCCTGGAATGAATGTAGACCAAAGAGAACCGTAATCCCCGTCATCAGTACCAGCATGGTCAGTGCCGTAGGAATTTTGCGTGAAACACGGCGTAACATAACACACGCTGCCAGTGATGCAATCCCCATGGTAACTGTGAGAAGATGTGCTTTTTTAAGGTGAAAGGCCCAATAAAAGATCTTCTGATACAGCGTATCTATCTCCGGTGGACATGTTAATCCTGTCAAGGCAAAGAGCTGACCAACTCCAATGGCAGTAGCAGTTCCAGCAATATAACCCACAACAACAGAATAGCTAACAAACTGAATAAGCCTACCAAGCTTAAAAAAAGCGGCCAAGAGCTGAAATGCCCCGATGAGAAGAGTTAATAAGCCAACAAGTTCAACGGTTGCTAGTGCTCCTGTCTCCCCATAGAACTTATGCACTGCTCCCACAGAGACCGCTTGAACGAGTAGGGCTGTAGCATTGTTGGGTCCCATAACAAGATGGCTTGAGGAACTGAGAAGTGCCGCTATCATTGTGCCAAAAACCATTGAAATGATCCCAGCAATGGGCGGAACACCGGCGACAATAGAAAAGGCAAGAGCTTGTGGTACAGAGAGAAGCGCTACCGAAAGAGCGGCTGATATATCACCTCGCAGCTTTTGAAAGCTGTAACGCTCTATATCTTTTGCCAACGGCTCAAGGGAAAGACCATCCTGATATCCATACGCTTGATTTCTCATTTCTCTAACTATCTTACAAAACTATGGGAATAAATTATAATTTAACATACATTCTCTTTTTCGAAAACGAATAACACAACAGTATTGCACTGGATTGCACAAGCTTAATAGTGGAAATGCTTTTTTGCAAACGACAGTGCACACATAAGCGCCCCGTCTATCTCTTTCTTTTCTGGGAGGAAAGCTAAAGGTGTAGCTTATTTGTGGATGTTGGAGATGGGACACAACCCGGAGTTTAGTCCTGCATATCCGAGGTATCCTGCTCGATTGCTTCCAGACGTATCTGTTGATCAGCCCAATGAACGTGGCGAGGAAGGCGACTGTGTGCAACAGAAGAAGCCACCTTATTCATAAACAGCCTCTCGTAAGTGACGCCAATGGAAAGGTTAGCGACTGTCTGTTTAACACGAGAAGGCAGATGAAAAAGCATAGAAATAACAACTCTCTTTGCCGCAGAGAGAACCGCACTTGCCTGCTCGCCAGTCTCAATTTGTGGTAAAGAAGAAAAACGATGGGATTGAGGCCACGTGCTCTGCAAATCGAGAATCCGTTGAGCCTCCTGCATATCTACCCCCTCTCTAGTTGCACGACAAACCCCCCTAAGATTTCCCCTTTCCGAAACAAATGAAAGAATATTTTGTGTCACAGTTTTCAGTGCAGATAGCCGCTCCACAGGATTTTTTCTCCTTCCATCAACATTGGGCTCCCGCACACAAAAAGCCATCATATCGCAGTCAGCATCTTCAACACGCCGGCGTTTGGAACTCGGCTCTAGTCCATTATCAAAGCCTCCCTCTGGAACCGTCCTCGCAGGACGAACCATCCGAACAGATGAAGGAAGCGCACAACCAAACAAACTCATATTAATCCTCTCGAAAAATTACTTGCAGCGCGAATTTTACAGTAAAATTGAAATAAAAACAATACCCTTCCGGCTTTGTTTTTAAATAACGTCTGTCTTAACTTTGTCTTGCATCCGTGGCCATAGAGTCTCCCTAACACAACAAAGCTTGACGACATTCGGTAGTTGAACGAGAAAAAGTAAACGTCGAATTTGGGAAAAACGAGTACAGCATTTTTAAGGGGACAACTGGCAACTCTTCTACCTTATGTTCTATCCTCCTCACAGCTCCGCATTTTTTAACCATCCCCTCTATTGCACTTCCACAGCTCATTATCGAAGCAATCGTCGATTCATGCTCGAGTACATAGTATTTACTCAACACTGTGATGCAGGCAAAGTTATATGAGAGATCCAACAGTCTTTGTAAGCGTCCAACATTGTAGATATATTCAACAGAAGGGCTCCCTATTTCTTCTTGCACACTGACCGGAAGCTTTGGCAAAATCCTCCGAACCACTGTATACACCGTAGAGAGGACCTCAACAGCGGCAATATCGCTAGAAATACGTTCAGGAAGCTGTGAACAACCATGGTCAGCCAATGACTCACATAAAGAGACCGTTGTGCAAATGGCATTGGCCGCTTCCTTGTCTACATCCTTCTTAACATTATTAAACTGCCAACAGACATAAGAAAGTTTTGTCGGATCAGGAACATACGAAAAAATACGTTTAAGAACGTCATCACAAAGCAAAAAATCCTCCAAAAATAAACCTGTTATATTCCTCGCAAACAAACCTTGTCAAGACACAAGGACGTTTTTGATAGTCGCCGCCATGCCAAGTATCCATCGCTTATTTCGATCAAACGCCAAAATAGTAACAATAAAAGCAAGCAACGGCATAGCAAGAAAATTATTGCATAACAATAAAAAAGCATTGTATCATTACCTGCACACTCTATCTGATTTATAGCTATGATGTATGTAAAAATTGCCATTGTTGGACGCCCTAATGTGGGCAAGTCCGCCCTTTTCAACAGTATCGTCAAAAAACGAATCGCCATCGTTGACGAACTTGAAGGCGTCACCCGTGACCGTCTATACGGCACCAGCGAACTGTTTGGCAGGCCTTTTCAGATTGTGGACACGGGAGGAATGCTCTCGAAAGAGGATCGGTTTGGACAGCAGATCATGGCCCAAGCTGAAATTGCCATAGACGAATCCGATGCTATAATCCACGTTGTCGACGGTAGAGTGGGCGTTCAGGCACTTGACATGGAAGTTGCAAAGATTCTTCGACGTACAAAAAAGCCTATTGTATTGGCCGTCAATAAGATCGACAATCTCGATCTCGGCGATGAGATCTACAACTTTTCTGTACTCGGTATCCAACCAATGGTTGCTGTTTCAGCTATCCACAAGACACAGCTTGCAGAGCTTTTAGAAGCCCTTCTCGACCAGGTTCCGACGAACCATACAGAAGAAATTGAGGAGTCCTCACATCCGAAGATCGCGGTTATCGGCCGCCCTAACGCAGGAAAATCCCTTCTCACTAACACTATCCTCGGGGATGATCGCTGCCTTGTTAGTCCCATTGCAGGCACTACCAGAGATAGTATTGATACCGATGTTTGTATTGAAGGCGCCTCATACACCCTCATTGACACAGCAGGCCTTAAAAAGGCACACAAGGAAAAAGAGGTTGTGGAAAAGTTTTCGACCATTAGAACCGAAAGAGCTGTTGAAAGAGCTGATTTGTGTCTTTTGATGGTTGACTCTCAACACGGGGTGACTACTGAAGAGAAAAAGATCGCCAAAGATATTGAGCGGGCCGGCAAAGGGTGTGTGGTTGCTTTAAACAAGTGGGACCTTATCAAAAATGTCCGCATGGAACATGCAATGAAGGGGCTCGAACATGAGATTCCCTTTCTGGCCCACTGTCCAAAGCTTTTTATCTCCGCCAAAACAGGAAGAAACATTGAAAAACTTTTCCCCCTCTTTTCTACCGTCCTTGCCTCTCTCAATGCACGTATCTCCACACACAAGCTCAATAAAGCTCTTATGCAGTGGATGAAACAGTTTCATCCCCCTATGATCAACGGTCGCCGTCTGCGTGTCTACTACATCTCCCAAGTAGCCACGAACCCTCCCCACTTCGTTCTCTTTGTCAACTCCCCCCATCTTATGGAGGGTAGCTACAAGAGATACCTCATCAATCAGCTAAGAAAAACTTTTTCCTTTGAAGGGGTTCCCTTTGTCTTTACATTACGAGGAAAAGAGAAGAAGAAAAGAGCGGAAAGACCGTCATCGAAAGGACTCGATAGAGATCTTGCCGCGATTGCCGATGTCGTTGAGTCAAGTGCTAGCGAAATTTAAGAACAGGGGGCGAGTTCTCTCTCAGCGGTGATTCCATCTAAACGGTGATGCATCACTCGGGCCAATGGAAAATTCCACATGACGTTAGCCTTTTTAACCCCATACTGTCTAAAAAATGTGTTTTTGATTTCCATGATCTTCCTCAGTCCTTTTGAATATTTACTCTTGATGAAAGGAAGGAATCGGTAATCAAAATAAGATAGTGTTGCCCCCTCGGCAGAAAGCTCCTTGAACTTCGCGAAGACATCTTCTACCATTTTCACAGAAAAGCCGTTGAGAGGAAGACCCGAGATGATAACGTCATATCCTTTTGCATCTGTGTGATCAAGAATGGATCTATGGAAGACTTGTACATTTTTAAGATGACCGTAATCGCGACGAAGGTTTCGAGCAAACACCTTATCATACTCAACGAGATGGAGTGTGACATTGCCCATCCCCATTCTAATAAGCCTTGGAGTAAATGCTCCTGTTCCAGGACCAATTTCCAAAATGCGAATATGCCTTTTGCAATTCTTCGGAATTTGGCTAGCTATCTCTTTGGCGAGAGAAGGAGAACTGGGTAAAATAGCACCAACGTGTTGAGGATCTTTGAGAAACCTGATAATAAATTTTACAGCCTCTACAAAAGCCTTTAGCCTCGAGTGGCTTAGAGCAAGATGGCCATACGTCTCACAGCAAACAAGTTTCTCATGTATAGGCCTATCCTCAAAAAGAGAGCTGATTTTGTGCTCGGGATGTTTGGCTGCCCACACACATACCTTATGTTCGTTAATCCAACGTCCTGTGTTAACAAAATGAAGGGCACGCTGTAAACGAGAAAGACTCAGCTGTCGCACACTTTTATTATTTCGAGCAAAAAAAGGCGCTACACCATCGGCCAATCTAAAGTGTTTGCAAAAATCATGACATGAATCACCTACAGCTACGCCCATTCTTAATCCTTTCTTAATATTTTGTTACTCTAACCCGAATTCGAAAAGGAAACGTTATAGCAAAGCTTTTACTAAAAAAGAAATAATTCTTTCAAGGACTAGACAGATTCCAACCCCTGCAACAGCTCGAGCAATTCAAAACGGCTCAGCTTCTTAACAATCTGATGATCGTCATAGCGGATCAGATCTTCAAAAAGTTGTGATTTGTGAGAGATTATTTTATCTACCCTTTCTTCGACGCTCTTGACCGTCATTAGCTTGTAAACCATCACACCACGACTCTGCCCAAGGCGATGAACACGATCGGTCGCCTGACGCTCACGGGCAGCATTCCACCACCTATCGTAATGAATAACAATTGATGCAGGGGTTAGATCAATACCAAGACCTGCCGCCTGTAACGAACCAAGAAAAATTCGACAATCAGGATCTTCATGAAATTTGGCAATAGCCTTACCCCTTTCCTTTGTGCTTCCCCGAATTTCAGCAAAACCAATCTTTCTATCTTCCAAAAAGAGCTTGAAGATATCAAGCATCGCAAGAAACTGCGAGAAGACAACAACCTTCTGTCCACTCTCCATAGCCTCTTCGATGAGCTCTTCGAATAGATTCCATTTACCGGATTCGTAGCGCTGATAATTTTCCACATCATGCAAATATGCAGCGGGATGATTGCATACCTGCTTGAGAGATGAGAGCAGGGCAAAAATATGGAGATACGGAATGGGAGAATCTTCATCTTGAAGCTGTTGAATGATGGGAACACCTTGGCGCGAGGCTATTTGTCGATAGAGCTCTTTTTGCTCTCCCACAAGCTCTGTCTCATAAACATCCTCAACCTTCTGGGGAAGATCTGGCAGCACGTCCTCTTTACGACGCCTCAAAATAAAGGGTCTCACATACCGAGCTAAAAGAGTCCGACGCTCGACTGAACCCTCCTTTTCTATAGGGCGGATATAAAATTTACGAAATATTCTGTCGTTAGGGAAATAGCCCGGCAGAACAAGATCGAAGATAGCCTTGAGTTCTCGTGTCTGGTTTTCAACAGGCGTTCCAGTAAGCCCCAGGCGCATAATCGCCTTAACCTGTGAAAGAGCAGCCCATATCTGGCTTACGTGGTTTTTAGCAATTTGCAGTTCATCAAAAATAGCCACCTCAAAGGCAACCTGATGCAAATTCTTGGCTTCATTGCGCCACACACCGTAGGTTGTCAACAAAAGGTCGTGATCGAGGGAAAACTCTTCTAACCTTCTATCAGTGCCAACATAAGAAAAGATTTTGAAGTGTGGCAGTACCTCACTACATTTTTCCCTCCAATGCCACAGCAGTGATGTAGGACAGACAACTAAAAAGCGCGTTTTTCTTTTCTTTCTTTTACTGACAGCATACATAAGAGCCATCGCTTGGTAGGTTTTCCCAACGCCCATATCATCACATAAAAGGCCTGAAAGGCCTGAAAGATACAGATACCACAGCCACTCAACTCCTGCGTGCTGATATGGTCTCAGTATCGCATTGAACCCTTCGATATCGAGAGGAAGAGAAGATTGAGCGTTCAGCAGTCTATCTATAAAAGTGGCCGCGTCTTCTGATACCGTCCTATCAAAGGAAAACCTATCATGCGCCTGTATCTTTAAAAAGTCCGCAATCTGAAGTGAAAATTGTCTTCCCACTTTCAGATTTTCAATAGATGCAAGCCAACCAAACCGCTGATCGGTCAGATCGAGAAGACCCGCCGGCGTCGGCAAAAAGCGATCCCCACGACGAAGCGCCACAAGCACCTCTTCGGCCAGTACCCTCCCCTTTTCGCTTTCCCAATAAAATCCTGCTTGCCAATGGTGGGGGATTTCTGAAATCGCCTTACTTTCGTGAGATTCGAGATCTTTACAAAAGAGCGTTAAATTTTCAGGCTCTTCCAGACAAGGATCAACAGAGCAAGAAAAGTCCTTTTTAAGCAGGTCAAGTCGCTCTATGAAAAAGTTGTCCCACTCCTCTTGATCCGAAGCAGCAATAGTTCGTGTAAAGTGGTGCTGCGCCAGTAAAATAGGAAGGGAGAAAAACCCCACACCTGGGACATAGGCCACATCATCATAAAAACGGGCTTTTTCTTGATATGAATCCTGACTCCACTGATAAACGGGAACTATCTCAATACTTTTTTTTCTTTCGAGGGTGATTTCTAAACCAACCTTTGTTATCGGACACTCATGAGCAAAAAAACCGGGAATTTCCAAGAGTTTCTCGCGTTCTTTTCGAATAAAATCTGCAACATGGTATGGCAAGATCCGTTCTTTTCCTCCCTCTCGCCCCTCACTCTCTCTTAAGAAAAACCCTTCTCCATCTATCCATACCCACTTACCAACCACCACCACAGAACGGTCATCCGTCTCCTGAAGCTCACGGTGTAAGACAAGCTCCCCACTTGGCTCTACACTATATGAAAGCCTCTCCTTATACGGTCTTTCGTGAACAGCACATCCAGGAACTGAACTTAGCCAATGTCTATTTGCCAAAAGAAATTCAGACAATCTGTGACAACCAACTGATATGGGAGCAAGAAAACGGGAGGGCTCGATACGCTGCCACCGCCCGTTCCATACCCATCCACATATGCTGATGGCCCCCGCCAAATCCCCAGGCTTATCTAGGTAGGGAGTGATGGAAATTCCGTATTGCTCATCCACATCAACACTGTAATTCAAAGGATGAGCCTTTCTATCTTTCACCACACCCTCAAGAAAGTCGACAATCTGTTCTGTATTCGACAAAGAAAAAGAGGCCCCCTCTTCCCACTGATGGATATAACCTCTCTTCGGATCCATCCACCATGTATCTGCAACCTTCTCAGCTTTCGAAAGATCTATTGGAGCTCCCCGCAAAGAGACTATCAATTCCTGTCCATCAAAACAAAATTCAGAAACGGTATATCCCCCATAACGCTCAATGTGTGGCACCGTTCTTAGCACTGGTGCTCTTTCAAGCACATCTTGAATATCACAACGTAATGGGATAGAGCACGAATTTTTCCCCCACGTAAAAAGAAGGGTCCATATCCCCTTTTCTCTCTCTAATCGGAATGTAGCCTCACCCTTTACGTCCTGAAGGAAGAGATATTTTGCCAAGTCTGAATATGGAGACAGCTCAAACCTTAGCCTTGGTGTGGCAATACCTTTATACCAATCTTCAAGCTCTTTTTCGGAAAGGTTGGAAAACTTTATCGATGTCTCTTCTGTTTCCTCCTCAGAAGCAGAAAATATCTTTTCTATTGCATCTAACGTCTCTTTTTCGCCTTTAATATCTATCTCCCCTAATTGGAGGCGACCGCGTTCTCGCTTGCACTCTGCTTTTCGTCCAACATAAGCGAAAAATATTGGATAAAAAGGTGAAGCCTCAAATCGTTTGTGAAGACCATATGGAGAGTGTACCAAAATGGCAAAGATGGCTTGGGCCATGTGCACACAGCTTCCTGTTTCAGAACTTTGCTCACACTGACAAAAGAGATCTTTTATTTTCGCCCGCTCATCGAGCTGAACAAAAACCCACGTAGTCTCTTTTTCTCCGGGGAATCCAATCTGATACGTTGGTCCTGAAAAATAGATTTCTACGGGTTTATTTTTGGAAATATACTCTCTTGCTGCCACACGAAACAGCTCGAGATTTTCTGGCAGCACCATCGTCACACCTTAAATCGAATATTAATTATGAGCGAACTTCTAATACAACATCAATCACAGCGGGAATGAGATGACAGGAAACGCCATCGCCATCTGTTTTACTCGTGAGAGAAATAGTTTGAGGGACGTGGCCCTCTTTGCGAACAATCACCGTATGATCACGGTTTTTCATAAGCGTAAGCGAAATTGGAGTAATCCCCATTTCAACATCATCGACAACAACTTGTGCACCTGTTGGATCCGAAAAGACCGGAACAGACTGGGTCTCAACAATGCGTATGGCACTTTCTTGCTGCGATGTTTGCCTACATGAGGAAAAACCTAACAAGATGATGGGCAGAAGCAGAATATTTTTCATTTATGAACAAAATACTTTTATTACTGTGTGAAAAGAGAGGTCAGGATACCACACAAACCTGTTTAAACTCAACTTGCTTGGTCCACATCTTATGCCACAATATAAAAAAACCTCAGCCCTTCTCTTTTCTTTTGTACAAACACCTACCATCATATAAGAGCACTATAGCATCTTTTTGCCCTCGGCGATATTGAGAAGGACATGGAACCCATAGATAGCCGGAGAGCGCCCCGAAGAGGGTCTGATCTCAGTTATGACCCCTCCCGAGCGCAGTTGAGTCAGGATCGTATTTGCTGTTGCCCTGTTCTTAATGCCCACTTTTGCCATGAAGTCGCTAGAACTAAAGATCGGATGAGCAAAGAGGGTATCGAGTGCAGGAAGGGCAAACTGTGACCTTGTCAGACGAACTATCTCTCCTTTTGACCGTTCATACAGTGCGACAATTTCTCTGGCCTTGATAAAGTTACGCTCGGCCTGCTCAGACACAGCCGTCAAGAAAAATTCAAGCCATCGTTGCCAATTCACCTCTGAGGTAACGGCGAGAAGTGCATCATAATATTCACTTCGGTGTTCTTCCAAATATTCACTTAAGTAAAACATTGGTCGATGCAAAAAACCACGCTTATAGAGATAAATGGGCATTAAAATTCTACCCATACGACCATTTCCGTCCATGAATGGGTGAAGGATTTCAAACTGAGCATGAATGATCCCAAGATGAGAAAGGATATCCCCCTCTTCAGCATTCACATACAAGATCCACTTATCCATATGCTCTAACAAAACTGTCGGAGACGGAGGAACAAATCGTGCTGTCTCCATAGAACATCCATGGTGACCAATCCAGTTTTGCGTTTTCCTGAAAGCTCCGGGAGATTTTTGCTCTCCACGAACGTTGCGCATGAGAATTTGGTGGATGGTTGTCACCAGATTTAAAGAAAAGGCGTAGCCATCATCGATTGCAGATTCAGCAGCAAGTAACGCTTCCCGATAGTTTTTGATCTCCTGAATATCTGTGTTCTTATTTCTGTCAAACCGCATTCCAGCATCATATTCAAGCACTTCATCAAGCGACGCCTGTGTCCCTTCAATCTTCGAGGACAGTACTGCCTCATTCATGGTCAAAGGGGAGAGTAAAATCTCGGGATTGAGCATCGTTTGGAGCAGTCCGTCATAGCGAGCAAGCGCAGCATTGGCCCGACCAATAAGAGGGGCCAACTGCTGCCAATCGATATGAAGGGGAGGAAGGGGTCCCGGTATGTACGGCTTCATAGGAAAAACCTCATGCTTGGCTATAACCCCCCACTATACAATAACCATCTTTTGTATAGCAAGACAAAGCTCCGCTATACACAAAACACGCCTAATCGAGGTCTAGCCAACCAGACTATACACAAATCCATTTGTGTATAGTTAGCAGCACTTCAACCATACACAAATCCGCGCTTACTCCGCTTTCCATTCAGCAAAAAACTGAGACAGAAAATCTTCCATAAATTCGTGACGCTGCTCAGCCATCTCCCTACCTGTTTTGGTATTCATGCGATCTTTCAAAAGCAAAAGTTTTTCGTAAAAATGGTTGATCGAGCTACTCCTTTTGCTTTTGTATTCCTCAAAACTACCGTGCTGAACCGGAGAGATATTTTCATTATGTATCTCCTGGTTGATACAACCACCATAGGAAAAGGTTCTGACAATTCCCATGGCCCCCATCGCGTCGAGACGATCGGCATCTTGTACGATCATCCCCTCCCTCGTCTTCATTTCCACAGGCGTCTTTGCCCCCTTAAAGGAGATGTGGTCGATCACATGGCAAATACGGTCAATCATTGACCCATCGACATCTAGGGAAGAAAGCCATGAACGCGCTGAAACCGAACCTTTAGCAGCAAACTTCCAGTCATTTAGGTTATGCAGCAACGCCGAAAGCTCGACAACATCCATATCTACGTTGCCCTCTTTCTCGGCAATTTTTATCCCATTTTTCCAGACCCGACAGATGTGCCCCCAATCAAATCCAGGGGCAGCCCCCATCAGCTGTTTCTGAACGAAATCTGCCGTCTTTTTAATGATATCTTTCACGCTACCCCCATAATGTTTGCAAAAAACATTTCTTGAAATTGCCATACAACATATACAATGAGTGTAATCTAAGGAAGGGGTACTGCGGCCAGGTGAGCCGCCCCCGAAGAAAAAAATATAAGGATAGTATGATGCCCACTGTGACGCCGCTGCCAGAAGGCCTCCTCTCCCATTCTTCTCATCATAGTCCCCCCACGTGCGATCCCCAGAGCCCCACCAAGGTTCTTGGTGATATCTTTCAGCGTGCTTGTACCATCTGGGGGGGGATCATGCATGCTGGGAGGTTAAGCCCTGCACGCCGTTCTAAAGGCACAATGGATGCAGATGAGGTGTGGCGAACCACCACTCTTATAGCGCAAGAAGAATTGATTCGATCCCTTATTACCCACAAAAAAGTTCAGCGGTTTTCTCGATTCTTTTTCAACCTTTTCCCCGCTGAAAGACAACTCACGTCTCTTACAGATGCCAAACTCTCCGACATAGAAAGTCATGTGTGCGAGGTTGTCGATAATATTCTCACTCACCTTCCCAAAAAATATCTCACAGGGGAACTACAAGATCTTTCTCGTAACCGAGCTCTCTCCTCCCCTGATCTTTTAGCCTCTCTTTTGGAGGTGGCCTACAACTATAGCCTACTAAAAGCTACCAACTACAGCCATCATGGACTCGATCCTTTCGGTTTCGGCAGAGCTAGCAGAAAACAAAAGGATACAAGATCTCTTCGTAAGCGAGCTCAAGCCTCATGGCAACGGCTACAGGATGATCTTGAGAATCGGAAGCCGGAAAGCAAACTGCACCTAAACTGTTCTGTACGCAATCTCCTCTGCGTCCCGAGAGAGCTGTGTCAGCTGCCACTTAGAACCGCCACCTTTTGTCTTAATCACCTTACGACAGTGCCACCTGAGGTTCGTAAATGGACGACACTCAAGAGAATTATCCTCGCCCATAATACTCCTACCGTTCTTTCGCCAGCGATCGGAACCATCTCCTCTTTACAAACGCTTGAAGCTAGCAGTAACGGTCTGACAACCCTTCCACCTGAGATTAGCAAACTGGCCTTGCTAGAACGTCTCTTGGTTTCCAACAACAAGCTTTCAGCAGTACCACCAGCCCTAAGTCAATTAGGAAAGCTGCGGACGCTTGACCTTTCCCTAAATAAGTTTACTGAGGTCTCTACGACCATTGGAGAATGCAAGACTCTCCAACATCTTCTCCTATCTTGGAATATGCTCTCGACTATCACACTCGAAATCTGCTCGTTACCACAGCTACAAACCCTATGGCTATCGCACAATCGGATACAACATATCCCCTCTCAGATCAAAGGCCTGACCGAGTTGCAGCAGCTCAATATTTCTTCCAACACCATCACAACAGTTCCTTCGGCAGTTGGAAGCTTAAGCAAACTTTGGCTACTTATGCTTTCTGATAACCCCATCGCCACAGTCTCCCCTGCACTCAGAAATTTGAAAAGCCTTCGTGAGCTGATTATGTTCAACAACAATCTCTCAGCACCCCTTCAGGGGTTTGGACACGTGACGTGGCTTGAGACCAGAGAACGGCCTCGAGTCCACAGAAGTTAAAACCCAAAGTTTAAGTGCTGGGGAGGAAGGACTCCTCCCCTAGCAAACGTAATTACTCTTCGATGATAACTTCAGCATCTTCGACAGTATCTGTTGGTTTCTTTTGACCAGGCTCTCCTTGAGGAGGAGGCACAGGACCTGCTCCTGGAGGGGGCGTGCCAGCTTGCTGTGCCATCGCCTCACCGATCTTTTGCATATGATCTTCAAGTTCCTTTTTTGCCGCTTTGATTTTTTCTAAATCATCGCTCTCAAGTGCCTTCTTAAGAGTATCGACTTTTTGTTGCACATCAGATGCAACCTCTTGAGGAACCTGTTCCTTGAACTCTTTGAGCGCTTTTTCTGCTCTAAAAACCACTGCTTCAGATTCATTCTTTAGATCGATTCCCTCCTTTCGGATTTTATCTTCCTCAGCATGCAGTTCTGATTCCTTTATCACACGCTCGATCTCATCATCATCGAGACCTGACTTTGCCTGAATACGGATCTTCTGCTCTTTTCCAGAAGAAAGATCTTTGGCTGAAACATGAAGAATTCCGTCTGAGTCAATATCAAAAGCCACCTCGATCTGAGGCGTACCACGAGGAGACGGAGGAATATCGGAAAGATCAAATCTTCCAATCTCCTTATTATCACGAGCCATTGGCCTTTCACCCTGCAACACCCGAACGGTAACTGCCGGCTGATTATCAGCAGCAGTAGAAAAGATCTGCTTTTTCTGAACAGGAATGGTTGTATTCCGCTCGATAATGGGAGTCATGACTCCACCGAGCGTCTCAATACCGAGCGTTAAAGGTGTGACATCAAGCAGAAGGATATCTTTGACCTCCCCAAGAAGGACCCCACCTTGAATGGCAGCTCCGACAGCAACAGCCTCATCTGGATTCACACTTCGGTTTGGCTCGCGACCGAATGTCTCTTTTACAGCATGTTGTACAGCAGGCATACGGGTCATACCACCAACAAGGAGAACTTCACACACATCATCTTTCGACCAACCAGCATCTCTCAATGCCTTTAGACATGGCTCTCGAGTGCGCTCTATGAGATGCTCAACCAATGTCTCGAGCTTTGATCGAGAAAGTGTAAGAGCTAAGTGTTTAGGACCTGTTGCATCCATGGTGATGAAGGGCTGATTAACCTCTGTTGTCGTCGTACCAGAAAGCTCCATTTTTGCCTTTTCAGCGGCATCCCGGAGCCTTTGAAGCGCCATCTTATCCTTTCTCAAGTCGATATTTTGCTCTTTTTGGAACTCATCGACCATCCAGTTCAAGATGACATTATCAAAATCATCACCACCCAAGTGCATATCACCATTTGTGGAGAGAACTTCAATAACCCCATCGCCACTTTCCAACATGGAAATGTCAAATGTGCCTCCACCAAGGTCAAAGACAGCAATCTTCTTGTTTGCCTGCTGTTTATCAAGACCATAGGCAAGGGCAGCGGCTGTTGGCTCTGGAAGAATACGACGGACATTGAGACCAGCGATTTTTCCAGCATCTTTTGTCGATTGACGCTGAGCATCATTAAAGTAGGCAGGTGTTGTCACAACGGCCTCTGTAACCTCTTCACCCAGATACGCCTCTGCTGTCTCTTTCATCTTAATCAAGATGTATGCGGAAATCTCTTCTGGAGTAATCGTCTTACCTGCGACCTCAAAAACAGCATTTCCACCTTGCCCTTCGATAACCTTGAAAGGAACAATTTTATGCTCTTCAGAAACTTCTTGGTACTTTCGCCCAATGAATCGCTTTGCTGAATAGATTGTGTTCTCTGAGTTTGTAACGGCCTGGCGCTTTGCAGGAACACCTGCTAATCGCTCTGGTCCTTTAAAGGCAATTACTGAGGGTGTTGTCCTCATCCCTTCTGCCGAAGGAATTACAGAGGCTTTTCCTCCCTCCATAACAGCAACGCATGAATTGGTTGTTCCAAGATCAATTCCAATAATCTTGGAAGATTTCTTATCTGCCATAGTGTTCTCCCTTACTTTTCTATATTTTCTTTTTCTTCTTCAGGTATTTCTTCTGCATTTGTGTCACCATTTGTGGTATCACCACTTTTAGGTCGCGTGGCCACTCGAACACGAGCCGCTCTAATGGTGCGCTTACCGAGTTGATATCCCTTGTGAAACTCATATGTAATGGTCCCCTCAGCAATCTCCTCGCTCTCTTCAGTTTCCACCGCTTCATGAAGGTGCGGATCGAACTGAGAACCGAGAGAGACAAAGGAGGTCACACCGTGATCTTCTAATACTTGTTTGAGTTGATACAAAATCATCCCAAACCCCTTTGCCCAATGGGCAATCGTTGCATCTGCATGCTCTGCGTGGGAAAGTGCCTGCTCAAAATGATCTATCGGTTGTAGGAGATCGAGTACCACATTTTGGATGGCAAAGCTTTGGGATTCTATTTTTTCCTTAGAAAGTCTTTTGCGACTATTTTCAAGCTCAGCAAGAGCACGAAGATATTTTTCCTTGAACTCCTTTGCCTCTTCCTGGAGTTTTCCAACAGGATCTTCAACAAGCTCCTCAGATTCAACCACAGCCTCTTCAGGCTCTGGAGAAATCTCAGGCTCCTTTTCTTCTACTTCTTCTTGTGCCATATATCCCTTATTGTTGATGTTCTAACTGTGGATTTTTCGGATGATCAAGAACGAGCTGCTGCGCCTGCCTGGTAAGTACCGCGTGAGATTCAGGACTTCGATAGCTTATCCTATGATGCATAAGTGTCTTCGTTAAAAGGGCAGAAAGCTGGTGAGAACTGCTACGAAGTAATCTGAACATCTCTTTGAAAAAAAGACGCATAGAACTTACCACAAGAAGGGCACCTACAGCCCGTGCCCCCACAAAATAGGGAACTGCCATAATAGCGCAACTCATCTCATCCGATGGATGGGTATGCAGCTCATCTCCTATCCACACTTTAATTTGCTCTGCACGCATCGCTTCTCTCATATATCCCCTCAAAGCGTGCGTATTTTCAAAGAGGGAAAAAGAGGAAGAGAGAGAAATCGGATCATCTAAATCCGAACAATGAAGCAATCTCGAAAATCCTGATTTCCATACATCCTCTTGTGAGATGTTCGAATAACTCACAAAATAACTCGCAATTGCCTCCTGGTACAGAATGCGAACATGATCGAGCTCCTCTTCTTCAAAAAGACTATGATCAAGCTCCTCTTCAAAAAGCCGCGAGCGAGCAAAACGATCCGCTTTTTTCAGCAATGTACTTGTAATAGGAAAATCACAGGGAATGATCTGAGTGTGTACAAGCCCAAATTCAGTTGTAATAAGGGCAAGGGCTCTTTGGACGTCTATGAAGACAAAACGAAGCTCTGCAACCATATCGTGATCAAATCTGGGCGCTGAAACTGCCACTGCTGCTTTTGCTTTCTTGCTCAACGCCTCTGCTGTCTGCTGTAAAAGAGCTATTACATCATTTGCTCCTATCTCTTCTCGCATATCAAAAGGGGCCTCCTCCGACAGAGCAGACCCGGCCAGTGTTTCTTTTTCTATTTTATCAAGACAGAATTTGGCATATTCGGCAAATGCCTTCGGCAGAGGAACACGTCCTCCAGACGTATGCTGTTGCTTGAGATACCCTTCTTGTTCTAAGGAGACAAAATAGTTTCTAATAGTCGCAGAACTTATGTCGGAGCAATCTGATTCTTGAAGGGCATGTGAGCCCACAGGCCTACCTGTATGCAGATAGAGCTCAACAAGAGAAATGAGAACTCTATGTTCTCTATCCCTTCGTCGCGCCCGCTTTGGTGCCGCAATTCGACCGCTCACGCCGTGCTACTCCATTCACCTTGTTTTGTACTATAAAACTTAAAACTCACCACTGATCCTTTTTTTTCCCGCCGAGGGGGAAAAATCCAAAACTGGAGGTTCAGCGGTCTCTTTGAGTTAAAGTGTATAAAAAGAGCCAATTCTTTGGCTATAGTTTTTTAGCACTCTACCACTATGATTGCTCGTTTTCCCTCACCCTACCCCTTTTGACCCTCCCTCGCTCGCAAAAGGAAAAAGACAGAACAAATTTTACACCGCTCATTTACATCCCTCCCAAAAATAACACAATCCATTGACAATCAACCAGTTATTCAATACTGTTTCTGTGTATATTAAAATGACCCATTATGATAATAAAATATTTATATGATAAAATAAGGAAGAGAGAAAAGTTTACCGCACGACAAGCAGCATATCTACCCGCAAAGGGAAGGTGGCTCTGCTTGCTCTTTTTGCACTCCCTTCCACTTAAACGTACAAAAGAGAAGCTAAGGCTCCAAGCATAGGAGAATGTACCATGGGAACAGTCTCAGACCCAGGCGGAGTTTCTATACCACCCGGTTGGGATCCATCAGTAATAAGCGGCCTAGAAAGCGCCTACGATACTGCAAAAAGCAATCTCGACGATAAAAAGACCGATGCCGAAAATGCAAGAACCCACCTAAACGGACTAGGAGCAACGGTTATCTCTACACGAGATGCGTATAACGCCCTCGTAGACGCAGGCGCACCTCAGAGTGAAATAGACGACGCCTACGACGCGTATACAGACGCGCTCAACGCCTTCAACACGTACAGAACCAACACCCTTACCCCGAGATGGGACGCGTATGACGCTGCCCTAGACGCAACTATGGCAGCGGCTGTCGCTTATGCCACGGCAGCAGCCAGGCAGCAACTCTCAACATTGGGCTCTTCGCAAACAGATATCGACGCCTGGATTAACGCAGCTGTAAACCTTGGCACACCGGGATATTCAGCTACCTTCGAATGGCTAACAGAGCAGGTGAAAATCGCCCTCCGAGGAGATCCATCGGACCCATCTGATACCGGAGCAATAGGAGAAAGGGCACAAGCGGCCGACACACTCATAGACGCCTTTAACGCCTATCGCTATCGAGAATATCTGGTAGCAACAGCTCGTGTCGCACACCAGCACGCACGATACGTCTTTCTCACAGCTCACTACAACTGGATAGCAAACCCAAGTACGGCTAATGAAACAGCAAGATCCCTTGCTCTTTCCTCACTCAATACCGCAGGCGCCGCTATAACCTCAGCTATCAACGGTCCGCCCTCACGTACATCCATCAGAAATGATCTAACTGCCGCTATCAATGCCTTTCAAACCATATTTCTTGAAGCAAATGACCCCCTCGTTGCGGTCATTGGAGCGGTGCGCACATATGTAGATAACTACGATGACGTCCTTCAACAAATACGAGACGAAACCGACACCGCACTCACTGAATCTCGTGAAGCCGCTGAACTTTTCGATCAGCAGCGACATGCTGAGCACGTATCGGCACTCCCTGATGTAAATGTAGATGTCACGAGGACTGCTATCGAAGAAGCGGTTGCAGCGGCGATGCTGCAGTTTTCAGGTATATCGTCACGCGTACACGGGAGGGAAGACGTAGCTTCCGATATTCCCCAGCTTCCTCCAGGAACAGTCTCTCTCTCCATGAATCAACTCATGAAGCTTCTGTCTCAGGTTCAACTCATGCTCCAAGAACTACTTCGCAAAACAGCAGATGCAGACAGATTCATGAAAGCCATCAGGCTTAGATTCGCAGTTCAGGACCTTGAATTTTACCTTTCCTATCTTCAAGCCACTGACCTTTGGAACCAACAAATTCTCGCAGCCGATGCTCAGTATGACCTGACGGTCGAAGAGTATAACATTCGCCATTACGACAATTTTGTTGATCCATATTCCGTGTGGTATGACAACCCTGAGATCATCAATGGTGTCATCGACGATATTAATGCTGATATAGCCGCATATAACTCCAGTGTAGAATCCCTCGTTGATTACGCCAACGATATCGAGCAGTCTGCCATAGATGCAATCAACGCCAACAGGGAAGATTACCCTCACGCAGCTACTATCTTCAGCTTCCTTTATCCCGCTGACGCTATAGGCTCACAGACCCTGCTTGGCGACGCCACCCCAGTAGAACCTCCAGACCCCATTCCACCTTTCGACAACATCAGCCCCTCAGATCTTCCTGAACTACCCTATGCCGATGGCAATCTTCCTGTGGGAGAAGTGTTTCAAGAAGATATTGAAAGTGGCAAAATTTCTGACTTCAACGATGATCTCCAAGAGTTTCTTGTGGAAGTTTCTCCCTATTTTCCACAGATCATATCCGCACTCTCAGCACACACAGGGATCGGCGAATCGGAACTTGGTATTACCCCTCTATATTTTCGACAGATGCTGGGCGTTAGAGACAATAGGGATCGCCTCGCTGTATATGAAAACATAGCGGTCTTACTCTATGGAGCCCTCACACAAATAGCCTTGCTCGAAAAGGTCAGTGAAGAAACCTCTCCAGAAGACATTCAGAAACTCATCAACGAAATAGCTAAATTATTCTCAACCACCAGTGATGTAGCACTCAGAGAATCTCTTTTCTCTCCAGGAGTGAGTTTTATCTTAGGGGTCGGAGGAGGCCCAGCGGGTGCGGTTGGTAGAGCTATCAACCTCATTATGAGATCTGAAACCTACACCAGAGATCTCGAAGCAATAATTGAAAAGATCGGCATTTTTGCGGGTCTGCAAGCAGCTGGGATCCTTCCCGCAGTCCTGCAAACACCCTCTTTGCTCGGAGTCCCTATAACAGAAATTCTTCATGAGCAGGGAATAAACATAGCCGATCTTATCGAAGAACAAAACACTCGTACCCTTCTCTTTGCCTATGTAGAGCAGCTTGCCATTGCATCCACCCAAATAGATTCCTTGCGACAGGACGCTTTGGCCCTGTTAGGACAATTTCCAGAACTTTCCTCTCTTTCAGAAGCTGAAATACAGGAACTTGTTGAGTTTCTCGTTGCCATGCAACAAATCATGTTTCTTCTTCTCGCTGTTCTCATGGGACTACGAGGAGGGGTTTCAGTAGGCGCTCTCATGGCATCGGTCTTTGGACCCGCAGCAGGCGGTGAGACAGACCTTGCCCTTCAGTTTGAAGCCCTCGGCCTTCCACAAGCGCGTGCCCGTGAGCTTGCAGCCCAGGTCGCCGGTCTCGATCGGCTTCAAACACTTCTTGCAGACCTTGGCCTCAACCCTCAGACTACTACCATTCTCCTAGCTCTCATGGCCGCGGCTCGAGGAGGTATTTCACTTACTGAAGGCATACCAGGAGGAGCTGCTTTTTATAGTGCGTTGGTAGAAAAACTTGCCGAAGCCGGTATTGTTATCACCGCCGATATAAGCAGTCCTGAATTTTTCAACGAGCTACTCTCCCAACTCCAGGCTCTCGCTACAACAGATGAGCAGAAAGCACTTTTGGGTCATCTGCTAGGCCCCTCATTCGTCGCTCCCCTCGCCTCACCATTAGGAACAAGGCTCAGCGACTATTTAGAACAATTTCCCACTGAAGTCGCGGGTATCTTCGGAACTCCGCTGGTACCACCAACCCTACCAGACCCCATCGCGCCAAGTTTTGTCATCGGCCAGATCACAGCCCAGTTTGACCTGCTACCAGAAGAGATCCAAGCAGACATCATAGCCATTGCGGAGGGCATGCCTGGTTTCGAGGGCGTTTCAGCAGAAGAAAAAGCAGCCCTTCTTCTCGCAATTCGTACAGGAGCCGTCTCACCGGGCGATGCTACACTTTTACTCACCCTTTATGATCGGGAACTACAGGGCACACTCTCGGATTCCGAAACAGAGCTCATCAGAAGGCTCTTTGCACCGTCTGAAGAACAGATACAAAGAAGACAAGAAGATTTGCAAAGCGATATTCTCCGTCCTCATGAGCGTCCATCCACTGTCCCAATACAAACCCTTGAAAGACTTCGTGGTGCATTTTCAGCCCTATTTAGAGATTCAGGAGATGCAGAATTTGCACGGGAGGTCTTCGAACGTTTTGCAAATACAGTTGAAAATTTAAGCGACTTTAATAGCGTTGTGCTCGATTTGCTTCTCGACCCAGGTAGGAACATTCTCAAAAACTTCTCTATCATCAGCCGAAGCGGCTACGATAACCGAGAACAACCCCAAATCTTCTTTGGAGGCTAATTATGACAGGCTCAGGCTCAATCGGCGGCTCGCCAAGCTTCTTACAGTGGTTTGAGGCCATCTCAGGATTAAATCAGGTTGGGGATATTTTCAACCCACAGCAGACTCCAACAGATTCACCCTGGATATCTAAGAGCGAGAAAAAGAGGGTAGAAGATATTCTGGCGCTCATGCCACCACCGCCAATGATTAACCTTGCTACCTTTCAGGACATCTCTCTTCACTTCCCCGAACATTTTCGCATCGGACATGCTGAAGGTCTAGGTAATGAAATGAAATCATTCGGTCTTGTCGAAAGCTCTATTCTCCTCGGCGCCGCCGGTGCTTGGGCAGGAGCACAGGTGATGGGAGGATTGCTGGCAACAGAGCTCATGCATTCCGAAGAAGAAAATCCTCTTCAAGCGACTCTCGAACACTATATAAATAATTCCGGCCTCTATCCCATGGATGTGCGCACCGCTCTAAACGCTCTCAGAGGCCTTCCTTTTACTTTCGCTTTGCTCAAAACCGTTGATTCCGATGTTATCTTGAAAGGTTTTACTCTTGCCGAACAGCAGATCGTCCTGTCCATCCTCGACAAATGGGCACAGGCAGAGGTCGAACGCGCAGAAGCCCAGAGAGTCGAAATGAAACAACTTGATATCGAGCATCAGCAAATGATGGCGCAATTACTTTCTAATTTTATTGAGAAAGTCCAGGAAAACCAGGAGATGATGGCTCAGCCAACGGTCTCCATCCTCATCTGCGCCACAGCCTTTGGTCCGATGTTTGTACCAGTTGTACAAACAATTGTCCCAGGTCTTGCTGTCACAGGTATTACCTCCGCCGTCATTGGCAGCGTACCTGCTGCCCTACAAGCAGAGCTTACCTCCTATGTCGCAGGTATTATTCCAACTATTACCGCATGGGCAACGCCGATTGCTATGGCCCTTACTTCATTGCCAGGAGGAGGCAGTAGTAGTGAACTTGCTTTTTACTCAGCAAAGGCGTACGCGCTTACAACAGCAGCATTTGTCACAAGCCATGAGTTTGACAACCTTCTTACCAGTAGCCTCGACAAAGCTGTTGCCTCTGGTCTCATCGATCCGGGACAGGCTCATAAAATTCGAATTACCATTAAAACGGCTCTTCTTCTCACTGCTATGGCATCCTTATACAAAGCGGAGGCAGGGGGAGTGACAGCTCAGGAGTTACAGGGTATTCTCGGCGGCACCGTTACTCTTGAAGAGGGTAACTTCATCGGAGTTCTTGCAAAACTTGTTCATGAACAGCTCGATCAACTCGATCCCGAAGACAGAGGGGTTTTACTCGAAGAACTTTTAGACCCCTACAGCAACAGCGCACCGCTCGATGAGTTCACAGATCCAATCGCTACCTTTGTACGGCTGTGGGATCCCCGCTTCCTCCAAGAGATGAACCTGGCAAACCAGGCATAGCTCTCCCCTCATCTCTTGATATGTCGTATGACTCCGTAAGTTAGCACAGTGGTTGCAGCAGTGGCTGCTGCTCCAGTCCATCCGATAACGTTTTGGAAAATGCTTCCGCCAATCTGCGATGCTTTTTGCGACGCCTCAGACTGCTCCCTTACCTGAAAAAAAAGCTCCTGCATTGGAGCTTCTCCTATCTGCCCTACCAACTGCTCTTGTAAGTTAACATACTCTGCAACCGATTGAGATGCTAATTCAGACCCTCGTTCTCCCATATACTCGACTATTGAGTCCATAGCACGTAACCGCTGCTCCTCAGGAAGAGCCATAAGCCCCTCATAGCTTGCGATATCAGGAAGAGGATCGCACGATAGCTGCTCTTGGGTAAGCGGTGTCACCTCGTGAGGATATTCTGCTCTTTCTAAAGCAGCATCCATCGCCTGTGATATCAAAAGGGCGGCTACAATATCAGAAGAAATCTTTGCTCCCGCACAAACCACAGGATTTCTGAGAACGGATTCCTCTGAAGTTTTTTCATATATCCAACTACCAATATAATCTCGTACTACACCAAAAGCTGCTCTACATGTTCCACCAGCGACAGCAACTCCAGTAGTCCCATAAGAAATCCCCCCCGTTAGAACTGTTGGTATTGCCGTTACTAGAAAATCCCGGGCCATTCTCGTGGTTGTTCCCTCAAAACACAAAGCATTACTTACCAGTGTCGAAACGCCGTTTGCAAATACGGAAGCAACAAGCTGATTAGCTACATGGCTGCTCTCGTCAGGTTCACCTTCCGCACTCCTCTGCTGAAGATACCACAACACTGCCCCCGCTACCATCACAGCAGGGAGTACATTTCTTCTTACTGCTCCCCGTATTCTGCCCGATCTTTCAGCACACTGTTCCGCCTTGGTGCTAATATCAACACGAGCGGGAGTCTCATAAGAAAAAAGCTTGTCTATGTCATAGGCTATACCCATTTCTGTAAAGAGCTGAAAGCATTTTTGTTTCAACTCACTCATTACTTCCGCATAAATCTCACACCCTTTTCCATCTTCTCTCATTCCAAGTTCAACAAGCTCATTCATCAGGCCATCGAGCTGCTCGTCTGTTAACGTCCCGTCATTAACACCATTAATGGCTGATTGCACGTGCTCGAAAAATGCGTCAGCACTCATTTCAATAAAAGCTTTGCTGATAGATTCAAGGCCTAAATCAGAAATCGAGTCCACAGCAGTATCGAACACTCTCATTGGGTCGTCAGTTAATTCCTGCCCGGCCATCTCTTCGAGTTTCACTCTGAGTAAACCAATCTCTTCAATCTGCTCAAGGATCTCTCTGTGTTTCTCACAAACCACACAGAAATCGTCAATATTTCCGTCCTTAGGAACCCGCTGAAGAATTTGTTGAATTACTCGCTCTTGTTTTGTCTTTTCGAGCATAGGAAACAGCTTCCCAAGAAGATCTCCAGCAAGATCGGAATTTACCCTGCCTCTTTCAAGTCGGTATGTATGACCCGAAATGTTCACACATGATGTCTCACTTTGTCCCAATAACCCTTGAGAAATATTTTTGACCGCCTTATCAACACTTTTCGAATCAAAAATCGTATCAAAAAGGACGTTCGCACTTTCAGCATCTGTTACATTGTGAGATATTTCCTGAGACATTATTTTGTTCCCCCAAAACAGCCTTTTACACTCTTTACAGCGCTCTGCACTTCTGCTGGCACCCTGCGCAAAAAGCCCGACGCAAACGACTTGGCTAGTGCATCCAACCCCGCACACACCATCTTCTTATCACCAGCTGTCAACATTTCACCAAGACCAATAAAAGGCCCCTTAAAGCCATCGAAAAACGCAATACACGTTTCTTGATCCAACGTCTCCCCCGAACCAGTGACGAGCATCCCATTTTCAATCCTTGCTCCCACTCCCCCTCCTCCAAGATGTTTCAATGTCGCTATCGTTCGACATGCTCGGTAGAGGGATTTGTATTGAGAACAGACAGCATCACTAAGACCACTGCCATCAATTTCCACGCACAGTCCGTCCATTTCTTCGTTCAGATCTTCCATATCTTCTCCCGAACACCATCTGTCAATATAAGCGTCGAGTCTTTGAACAAATGCACGAACAGTCCCGGCCCGTGAGAGGATAGGCTCATAATCATCTCTACTCTCTTCCACGGCACAAAGAGCGCCAACACTTTTTGGTGCCTCTTGGAGCTTTTCTAACTCTTCAACCGCCGCTGAAAAAGTGGCCGAGAATTCTTTTAGATGGGATACATGCCCCCCAGAGATAGTAGTTGCAAGAATTGAAATGCCTTTCTCACATCCAATCCTAGCCGAAGAGTCAAGGGCAGCATGGTGGGCACTGTAATCGGCGTTTTTGACCTCATACGGTTCAAAACCAACCCCAAACCGATATCCAAATGTTGGCCATGCTTCATCTTGAGTCTGATCGCTTGCATACTCTTCGCAATTTCGTCCCTCAAGATCCGTCGGGAGAAACATTCTCTTATTACGTAGCGATGAGAGAAAGATCATGAAGGCGTGCCGATACTTTTTTGCTACTGTTTCAAGATCCTTTTGTTTGAACGCATCATAAAACTCTGTTTCTTCTGCTTCTGTCAGCATGTATCGCAATTGTACATCATCGCAAGAGCGCCATCGGTTGAGTTCTGTTTGCAATCGGGAAAGCACATTCTGCCCTTCCGGAGCGATCTGATCCCAGGTCACAGACTGATCTGAAAATCCGTCATCGTCCCGCTTTCTGGGAGAAAGCAAAACCTTACTAGGCATACACGCTCCGTATCCAGGCGCTATGAAAACACCTGTTTCGGTAGTAACTCGACTAGCATCCTCGCCCCCTCGACTCGTCGTCAGAAAAACCTGGATGTCGGCCCCTTCACCCATACGCCCTTTTTCTTCAGTGGCAAGGGCCTCCTGATCATATCCTAGTGCCAAAACGATACCATTTGAGAGCGTACAAAATTGAGGACAATACAGCTCTTTACTCGCAGAAAGACCAACGAGACGACCGTTTTCAAAGACTGGAAAACAGAAGCCCGCCTCTTTATCGCCTTTGAAATAAACACCTCCAGGAATAAGTGTAACGCCTTGATATTTAGCGCTTAACTCAGAAAGTGCATCAAAAAGTTTTCTTCTTTCCTCTGAATTTTTGACACGAAATGCCTCTTTCCCTCCAATCAAAAGAGGATGAAATTGGGACGCTTCCGTATCACGAAGTTGAGAGATTTTTAGAGAAAGCAGAGCATCTAACTTCTTAACATCAGCAACGTTCATCTTGGATAGATCATTCGTGTATATGGTAGGCATGGTCGTACTTGCTATTTGAACGTGAGGATCAGAAGCAGTAACCCCGGCTAATCTTATTTCCAAAGCGTCTTGCAGATCCAGACATAGCACTTGGTGCTCTCCTTCTCTCCAACGGTACACAAGCGCCCTTAAAACATCTCTTCTGTCGCCCTGTGCTCCTGAAAATGCATAGCGCAATATATCCTGCCTGCACTGAGACGAAAGGCTTTTGGGGATAGAGAGCACCGCTTCCTCAATCTCACTATCTAAACAACTCCCAATGGTTTCCCCATACGCCTGCCGTGCCTCTTCATTCTGTGGGTTCATTTCCACCCAACATCGGCTTGCTCTCTTAGACATCTGTGTATCGTGAGACATTACGAGGGCTCTGAATACGGAATCGTTGTTCAACTGACGAATATTGAGAAGTTCTTCTGAGAGCTTTGTATCCAATAAGGGGGAAAGCTTTTCAGAAAACGTCATGCTACTGCCTTGGTAGTTTTGAGCGACATGCAGTAATTTTTTAGCACACAGCTGTGGATCTGTCTTTCCGAATTCAACCAACGTCTCAAGCTGATATGTTCCGTCCAGCACCAGCAGAGTATACATATGTAATGCCACCGGAAAGCTCTTACTCTCCCTACCCCCAGCAAGCAACAGCAAATCGTAATAAGGGGTCTGCGTGGAAACTGTTCCCCCGTCTGCTCTGATCGCTGTTATCAACCTCGTTTTGGTCTCATCGATTTCTTGTCGAAATTCTCTTTTTCTTTCCAGATCCTCTCGTCTTATCAAGAGTTGCTCAAGGGATTCATCTGCCCTAACAGTTTCACCTGCAGCTTCTATCGCCTCTTTAACAACATCTCTAACAGGCTCAACAAGCTCACCCATTTTTCGGGAAATAGCACCCCTGACATTCTCAAAAGAAGGTAGTTCTGGTAGCCGATCTTGTAAACTCTCAATCGCGCTTGTAATCTCCTCCATGTCAATAGGTGTGTCAGGACAAAGTTGCGCGTAGCGTTCGAGCGTGCTGAAAGCCTCACAAACCTCTTCCATCTCCTGTATAAGTCCGATTCCGTGATCAGGACGCTTTTTGATAGCGTCCGCATGGTTTTGTACGATCCCCCAACAAAGTCCGTCTCTTAATGCATCAAGTCTTCTCTCAATATCCTTTTTGCTGTATTCAAGGGAAACTTTTTCTAATAAGGCTCTAGAAGGTTTTAAACCTTGTGCTTTTTCCAGGCGTTCTTTCAGTGCTTTGAGCTGGCTCGCTGTTTTGCCTCGAATATTATTCGCCTGTTCAATGAGACCATGAAGGGAGTACTCCTTTTGTTTCCCTCCAACGCTTTCCTTCTTCGCTATCGTATCGAGAACATGCTCAATGACAACGCTTATTTTTGTAGTGTCAGGAGCTGCTTTTATTATCTCCGATATTTCCTTTTTCCAAGCCTGAGATCCGCCTAGGTACGCATCACCAATGTATCGAGATAGGCTGTTAACATTAATGCAATTTTGGTCAATTTCAATCGATTTGCCCAATAATAGAGTAATCTTTTTTAGAAACAGATTGGTGTATGAAACAACGCTATCTTTTTTCGGGACGGTATGCGCATAATCCGGCCTTTGTATATCCGAAGACGGTACTGACATTCTCTCCCACATACCAAACCCCATTAGAATGATTTCTTACGCGAATATAAATCGCGCTATTCATTTAGTTTTTGAAATACACTATGCAACAAAATATTTCAAATCCAATGCTGCGGATAGATAGGCTCAGGCTAAGGAGCTCTGGAACAGCAAGGGGGGGCAATCTTTTTGCATATATGGGACATCGGGTAAGGGTTAGAGAAAAGGGTCATCTTTGTAATCTTGCTTCTTGACCGGCAACGCCTACTCGTGTAACGGGTCGAAATCAAGAGAGAGAAGCTGATCTTCACAAATCTGCTTACAGGGCCGCTTATGGCGCGATTTACTCTTGGCATACGCCTCATCATAGTAAGTGAGAAGAAGATCGGCAGCCTCTCGTATAGAGCCATTTTTTATAGCCCGAACAGCATCTGTTGTTCTTTTTCCACCGAGTCGCTTGTGAAGACACCTTGTCCGTTCAACAAGCCACTCTTGAGGAAGATCTCCGTAAAGTGAAATAATACGCTCTAATCTCTTTTCTCTTGCTACTTCCAACCAAAGCAGTGGTGCCACATCCATCTGCTCGTAGATCCCTTTCGGAATAACACAAGAGCCGATAAGACGACTCTCATCTTCAAGAAAAATCGGTTTGTTAGGATCCATCTCCCACAGCTTTGTGGCAATGAGATTTTCAAAGTGCTCATTAGAAGGCTGAACATTTCCAGGAATAAGGCCAAAGGTACTGCCACGGTGATTGGCAAGCTGCTCTAAGTCTATGATCTGTTTTCCTTCCAAGCGATGGAGATATTCGGTCTTTCCACTACCAGTAGGCCCACCAAGAATAATTAACTGCCAAGGTTTTTCAAGAGTTGAAAGCACTTTTCGCCTGAAAAATTTATAACCTCCATCAAGCCGAACCGTTTCAAACCCGAGAAAATCACAGAGCCACTGGACAGAACGGCTTCTCATTCCCCCGCGAAAACAGGTCACACGACAACAACCACTTTCTCGTGCCTGTTTGCGAATTGTTCGCGCCATCTCCTCCATCTTAGGACCAACATAGCCCAACCCCTTGACAACAGCTACGTCATGACCATTTTGTTTATAGGTGATGCCTACCTGCGCTCTTTCTTCATCAGTGAAAAGAGGCAACGAGATAGATCCTGGGATATGAGCGTGGGTAAACTCACATGGAGAACGCACATCAAAAAGGGGCCCTGGGAGGCTCAAAAACTCTTCTACATCTGCTTTAGGAAAATAATCATTCTGGCCCAATGAGATCGACACCTCCAAGATATGGCTGGAGAACTTTTGGAACCTTCACCGTTCCATCACCGAGCTGATTATTCTCTAAAATTCCAACCATCAGCCTCGAGGTAGCAAGACCGGATCCATTCAGGCAGTGCACAAATTGAGGTTTTTCTTTCCCCTTCCGATACCGTATGTGAGCACGCCTTGCTTGGTAGTCGGTGCAATTTGAGATTGAAGAGACTTCATAATAGCGGTCCTGTCCAGGAAGCCAAACTTCGATATCTATGGTCTTAGCAGCGGCAAAAGACATATCGCCAGTTGCAAGCAGCATCGATCTATAGGGAAGCTCCAATTCCTCTACAAGTTTTTGTGCAGAGTGTACGAGTTCGTCAAAAATAGCATCGCTCTCATGAGGTGTCGTAAACGCAAACATCTCGACCTTGTTAAACTGGTGGGTCCTGATAAGCCCTCTGTCTTGTGATCCTGCAGCTCCTGCTTCACGACGAAAACAGGGACTGTAGGAGACATACTTTATCGGCAGCTTCTCCTCATCAATAATCTCATCTATCATCAATCCATTCAGAGGAACTTCTGCTGTTGGAACCATGTAGAGATCTTTGTCATCATCTTTCACAACATACTGCTGATTGGCAAATTTTGGTAACTGGCCAGAGGCAAACAGAGTCTCTTTTTTAACTACGGCAGGCAATATCCACTGCGTAAACCCTCTCTGGACATGAAAATCCAGTAAATAGTTTAGCAAAGCCCACTCCAACCTTGCTCCCCACCCCCTATAGGCTGGCCAGCCAGAACCTGTCAACTTTGAAGCTTTATGAAATTCGAAGAGATTCAGCTTCTCATTGATCTCTAAATGATTTTTGATTGGAAAGGAAAAGGTGGTTTTTTCTCCAAACGAGTGAATTTCGACGTTGTCTTGAGGGTCTTGAGAAATAGGAATATCATCCATCGGGAGATTGGGTAAAACGGCCAGCTCCTCAATAAGCTTTGGCTCTATTTCAGCAATTTCGTGATCGAGTTGACGTATCCTTTCGCCAACCTCTTTCATCTCAGCCATCACCTCCGAACAATCTTGCCCAGAGCGCTTCATCTGTCCTATAGCGTCCGAGGTTTCATTTCTCTTGGCCTTCAGATGTTCGCTTTCTGTTTTCTTCGCTCGGACAGCAGCATCAAGCTCCACAATAGTAGTAACATCTATGTCCGGAACCTTTGTTCGGAGTTTCTCTTGAACAACTTCTGGGTCTATTCGAAGAAGATGGATATCAATCATTTCTCACACCACACTCATTGCAAGTCTATATAACAGTAAACGGTAGCCCATTATACCCATCGCAGCAATAGATATCACTGCAACACCTCATTTTGCCGAAGGACAGTTGTTAGCCGCACTCAAAATGCCCTCCCTCCAGGCAGTAGATTACTGTCTTTGACCCTCGAGAGGATTACCATGTGCCCTAAATTGAGTTAGCTGACGTCTGAGTAGAGAATCGGGAATCTCTGTGAGACGGTTGTAACTCACATCAACACAATAAAGAGTCTTTATACGGCCTAATTGGTCAGGAAGGGAAATAAGTTTGTTATTATCTGCACAAAGGCTAGCTAGTCTAGGAATCTGACATAAGGAATCTGGAAGGGTTTCAATTTCGTTCCAACTTACGTTAATGGTGCGCAAACGAGCAAGCTTCATAAGGGAATCGGGAAGGGCTTTGAGGCAATTATCTATTACGTCAAAAACTTCAAGACTACAGAGCGAACCCAGAGAATCTGGAAGAACACAAAGCTCATTTTGTCTCAGTTCGACTGTTATAAGATTTTTGAGTAACCCAAAGGAATCGGGAAGAGTGACAAACTGATGGCCGCCCAAGCTAAGCAGTGTCAAGCTTGAAAGGCGACAAATTTCGGTCGGAATACAACGCAAAGGTTTATGGCTCCAGGACGGGAAATGGTGGACATGTACTTTAGTTAGACGGTCACTATTATGACGAAGCCACTCGAGAACGCTCTGAACTTTTTGTTCAGGACGTTCTTTTTCTACAGGAACTAGTTGCTTACCTTCAGTTAGTCGGGAGCAACCACTTTCATCAGTTACTATGAAGTAACCCCTTTCAAAGATAGTTACCAGGTCATCGAGTTCAATAGTTCGCAGAAGAAAGTACAGTGCGGCACTATTATCTATATCTGAACAAGCTCCGTCAAAAAAACGATTCTGTACATCGCTAACAAGCTCCCCTGTCTTCACATGCGCGAAAAACTCAGCACCTGTGAGATTGACAATCTCCTGAGGAATTGGAATTCCAAATGATAAAAGCAGTTGTTTTGTTTCCCCAGATAATTCTTCTACCCCCCTTTGGATACTACTCATCAACCATGTAAGTATTGAAGCTTTTCCATCTACCTGTGACAAGGGAAGCTGTCGAGGTTCACCTTCTGTTTCCTCTTCCATAAGAACATCTTGGGCCACTTTCATTTCATTTGATTCAGGGGGCACAAGACTGATCTTTCGTCCCATCCAAACAACTCCAGAACGCACACGGGACCACCAAGGATAACTTCCTGCGAAAACGGTATCCAGACCACTACTAATCTTCTCTGCCCCGAAATAATGTTGAAAATCCATTTTCTCTTCCCCTTTTTACATATGCTTCTAACAGGTCAGGCGACTTGTACTGATTGCCAAAATATTGGCTATGATTGTTCTTCTGCAATAATCGTAATAAACCTTTGACCCTAAACAGGAAATTCGTAAACACTTGTATTTTTTATTCTTAATGATCACGCCCATGCGCTCGATTTTACTACTCCAACATTCTCAAAGTCAATACGAGGTTATTCCTCGCATGGTAGAGCAGCTGCAACAGGGGTTAGAACAGATGGGAGCGCGTGTGGCCATCTCCGATTGCTCCTCTTATGAACAGCTTTTCTCAGATGTCGAAAAGCACAATCCTGACTGCACATGGTCTATTAACATAGCTGTCGAAGAGGATCTTTTCTACATTCCCCTCGGAATACCGCATGTCTATCTCAGCGTTGATGCTATGACACACTGTTGCCCAGAATTTCTCAAAATGAACCACCTCATCCCACTTTTTGTTGATAAAACATCGTCTGACCTCTTCGTTTCTAAAAACCATACACCCTCACATTGGTTTCCTCACGCTATTTCTCAGACTGACCTTGATACGTTTCGCTCTCGCCCAATAATTCCTTTAAATGACCGCCCCTATGATATTGTTCTCATGGGCACTTGTATCGATCACCACAAGGAGAAAAAACGATGGAGCTCTCTATTTCTTCCCTCCATTGCTGACGACTTTGAGCAGATGGCAGAGCGTGCGCTTGAAGAGCCCTCATTTCTTCTGCATGTTGAAGTGCTCAACTTTATTGAATCGACGCCATCAATCTTGGCTATGCTCGATGCTTTCGGAATTGGCGTCTGGGATCTCGTCAATAGCGTTGAAAGATATATGAGAGGTCTCGATAGAGAACGGTTATTGCGTTCTTTTCCAGGAAGAACCATCCATCTTTTTTCTAACGAACAGACTATACCAGATTGGGTACGCGCTCTTGTCGGCCCAACTCTTCTTCTTCACAAAGAAGTTCCTTTTTCTGATGCCGGCGATCTCTGCTCCCAATCAAGGATCGTGTTAAATAGCATGCCTATGATTCGACAAGGATTTCACGAACGGCTTTTCCTAGCTCTTGCCTCTGGAGCAACTGTTGTCACCACTCAAACTTCAGCATTACCAAGCTGGCTGGAAAACGCAGGAGCCCTCTCTTATACAACTTCATCTTTAGCAACGGTTTCAGAACGGCTGCACAGAGCAAAACCCCACGGCCAGGAAAAGATTTTCGAGTGGCTTGAAAAAAACCACACATGGAAGGCGCGACTCCAAGCGGTGCTTCCCAAAATCGACAGCGACGTGCAAGATCTGCGCACACGATGGAAGGAAAATCAACAATGACGCTAGTTTGTGACATGCCGAAGATTGAGACGCACCTATTCAGTCATACACGATTTTAGCTGTTCAATATTTTCCCAAAATATGAGAGACTCGTGACTCATCGAGAAAGAACGTCCATTGTTGTTGGAGGGACAGACCATGTACTCACGTCTACTTACTATTTTTGTTGTGGCTATTTTACCATCTGCACTGTCTGCAGAACAAAAAGCCCCGCAGATTCCTGAATCGGTGCCAAACCTTGTCGCAGTAGAAGAGAGCGCTCCAGAAGCGCCTGTCGTAGCCGAAAAGATGAGCAAAGAGATCGATCCCTTTACAGGGAAAATTACAGGAAATAAGGTCCGCCTTCGACTGGCTCCAACATTAGACGGAACCATTCTATCTGAACTCAGTAAAAATGACCTTGTCGTTGTCACAGGTGAAATTGATGAGTTCTATACCATCAAACCATTCCCTGAAAGTAAGGCATATATCTACAGAGCGTACGTACTCGATGGTGTTGTAGAGGCAAATAACGTTAATATTCGTCTTGAACCCAATAACCACTCTCCAGTTCTCACCCAATTAAACCAAGGGGATCGTGTCTCAGGAACGCTCTGCCCAAACGATAACAAGTGGCTAGAGATCGATCTTCCAGAGGCTATACGCTTCTATGTCTCTAAAGTTTATGTAACAAATGCAGGTGACGAGAGCATCTATCACAAAACGGCTAACAGGCGACAACAAGTTGGAGAAAAGCTCACGCTTCTCCAGCAATCTCTTGATGAAGAGATGAAAAAAACGTTTAGAGCCATTCAGCTTATGCCGTTGGTAACGGAATTAAAGACCATCGCTGCTCAAAATCAGGACCTTCCTGAACTTGCTGAAAAAGCACAAACTATGATCAAAACGGCTCAGGAGGAATATCTTGCCCTAAGTCAAAGAAAATCAAATGCAAATCAAGAAAGCAGTCCGCAGTGCAGCCAAACAGCTGAAGATAATAAAGAGGGTGATAGCGAACAGACCGTCCATACCGAACAATCTGCCTTCCGTAGATTCGCCTCTTTTTCTCTGGAAAAACAGGAGATCTCTCTCGTAGATCAGGCCATTTCCGATGGGAAAGCTGCAACAAGGGAAGAGTTTTATCTCAAAGAGTGTAGCCGTGCTGAGGAGAAAGTAGGCCAGCTTATCCCCTACGAAAGGCTCTCTTCCACACGTCCTGGAGATTTTATGCTTGTCGACTCAAAAACAAAGGTTCCTGTTGCCTACCTTTACAGTAGCAACGTTGATCTCAACCAATTCATTGGGAGAAATATAAGGGTCGTTGTCTCTCCAAGGCCCGATCACCACTACGCCCTTCCCGCTTTCTTCGTCCATGAAGTAAAAGGAATGTAGCCTTTCTACCGTCCTGATTGCAGAAGCTAAGAGCCTGGCCATTTTTATGGCCAGGCTCTTCCTTTTTACAGACCATCAAGAAAGTGTGTACCATCACAGCACGTAACGAGTAGAGCGTGGAAGATTCTTCAATGGACACACTACTTCAATTGATGCAGATCTTCCAGGCGAGATGTGATCGTTCAAACTTACGTGTACACTTTGGCGGAGATCAAAAAGTATTGTAGCTACCCGATTAAAACCCAATTTGCGCCCTACATCGCGCTTGAAACTCCAAGTTGCGCCCTATCCCTTTAAGGGCTGAGCGAGACGAATAAGGTACAAGTGTTGCGACGAAGACAAGGTTTTTACCTTGCCGAGGAGTAACGCGAAGTAAATTATTTGTCGCAGCCAACCCTTAAAAGGGATAGGGCACAACTTGGGGTTTAAACGGTGCTTAGTTTGGTAATGGTATCTTCTAGGAAAGAAACATTAAGAAAGCGCCAAAGACCATTTTTCGACCCCTGGCGCTAAAAACAGCGTAACTTAATCGCTTAGCTTAACTTGAGAAAAATTCGTTTTTCAAGAACGCCGAAAAAGCACGCATTTCACTTTGGTATTCCCCAACCTTCTGATCTTTCAGCTCCTCAGAACGAATAGGTTGGCGACGTGCTCCAACACTACGAACCTCTCCATATGCAAGTGCGAGCATTTGATCATAAGCGCTACTGTGGCTCGCATAGAACTTAATCAAAAGGGCGTATAACTTTGACTGAAGGCGAAGACCCTCTTTTTCAAACTCATCACACAACCTGGTAAGTTCGTTGTTAATCAAGAGATACTCCTTCTCCTCAGGTCGATTGCCCGTTCGCGAATTGGCAAGATCAGGATAGAGCGCTTCGAGCTGCTCCCGCTGCTTCACAACTTCATCAATCTGCTTCCTGATCTCCTCTTGCGCTTCATTTTCACAGTAAACATAAAGA
>Ga0180437_10000351_pt1 | contig 90389 bp, 92 predicted proteins | sample SS_ome_4_FD_132410 | JGI IMG/M metagenome (GOLD analysis project Ga0180437, IMG submission 132410) | Hypersaline lake sediment archaeal communities from the Salton Sea, California, USA - SS_3_D_1 metaG | ecosystem: Environmental > Aquatic > Non-marine Saline and Alkaline > Hypersaline >...
AACTCTTACTATATATTCCCATGGAAAGATATCTTCTTTCGCATAGATAGGAATATCTTCATTTTCAAGTTTTTTGTAATCTTTAGGGTCATTCATTTTTTAATTCCTTTTATTAAATAATTTAATGAATATATCTTCTTATTCTATTTAAACAAAAACCTCGTCCCATTCAAAACTATTTTCTGCTAATAAGATTGAAATTATTTTAAAAATTCTTAATAATTAGAATTAATTTAGGATGAATTTTTATTATGCATTATTTTATATTTTTAGTCACGGTCCCGAGTATGGAGCTTGGAAAAAAAATCGGTCGTGTTTTAGTGGAGGCTAAATTAGCCGCGTGTGTGAATATTATACCAAATATCTATTCGATTTATTCATGGAAAGGGAAGATAGAAGAAGATAATGAGCAATTGTTATTAATTAAAACAACAGATCAAAAGTCAGAGAAACTGATTGCTAAAGTTAAGGAACTACACAGCTATGAAACTCCGGAGTGTATTGGTATTAAAATAGAGAAAGGTTCCCAGCAATATTTAGATTGGATAAAAGATAATGTTAAGTAAAAAATATAAAGTTGTAATTAATCATGTCTTTTGATATTTTTAGAGTCGATTGGCTTTTAATTGACAGCATTATAAGTGTCATATTAATTATTTTTCTAATTGGGGTCAATATTTTAAAGAAGCTATATCGATGGAGATTTCCGCTTTCAAATGAAAATTTAGAGAAAGTGCTCATAAAACCATCGTCATCTTATGGTGCCAAGATAAATAAAGGAATTAAAAAATGGGGGTTAACTTGCCCAAAAGAAAGCAATAATTCAACTGAACTTGCCACAATAATCATTTATAGGCGCTATCGTAAATTTATGCTTTTAAATGCTTTGACTGAAGGATTGAGCTCCTATGGTTTCAATATTATAAATGTGTGGTTTAAAAAACAAATTGAGAGCAATGAATATGGAAATATAAGCAAAAGTATTTTTTCTAAAATTATTGAACTCCATAATGATGTAAATTCGAGATTATGTAATAAATATTTTATTTTAGCTTATAGTGAAATCCCATTGAATAAAGATAATGAATTAATTGATTCTGATAATTTAGGTGTGATAATCATAAATCCTAATATGAAGGAAAATGATATTGTAAAAATTTGTGAAAGATCTAAATTTTATGGAATTGTTAGTGAGAAATTAGTACTATTTGTAAGAAATCCATATTTAAAGAGATTTTTTAAATTACCAAATGAAAAAATTTCTGATAAACTTAAGATTAAAGTTATTAAAAGAGCTAAACGTTCCTTTAGGTATTATGAAACGATCCTTTTAGGAGAATTGATTAAAATTGTTAAAAATGATTAAAATAACAAAAAATCCGCTAATTAAATGAAAGAAGTCAGAATTCTAAGAGAACACCACGAAGAAACCCATTATTCAGAAGAACACTGGGAACTCTTAAAAACTAAGCGTGAGCAGGCAAAAGAGTTATTAGTGATGTTTGTCAATGAAGGGCTCAAACCTTTTCTTTATGGGAGTATCGCTAGGGGAGATGTTCATAAAGACAGTGATATAGATCTGTTTTTTATTGATATGATTCCTGCGTATAAAATAGATTTGATTTTGGAAAATCATGGATATAGTAAATATTTTAGAGAAATTTTAATGGCTACTCCTAAGGATACCCTAAAATTGTATATCTATTTAAGTGAATTAGAGAGCATTACACTACCATTGTCCAAATTTGATAAAAAATCTGTGGAATTTTACAATTTTGGAGGGAAAGTTGATTTTGACCAGATCCAAAAAAATATACGAGTACCGGGGGTAGATAAGAGATTGGTATTCATCGATCCTACTGAATATGGGCATGAAGAGTACTCCATACTCGGAAATGAACATTTAGTTGCAAAAAAAATAAATGTGAGTCTCAATTTAGTGAATGAAAGGAAGAAAGTTCTGCTAAAAAGAGAAAAGTTGGGAAGAACAGGAGTGTTTTTTAAGAGAGAACTTTCTATTGATGAATCAATTGAGGAAGTTTTAAAACATCTAGCAAATAAAAAATCTATCATAAGGGAAAAATTATATCAAAAATGAAAAAGACGAAATTAAGTAAATCGAAGGCAGAGACCGTTTATATTAAAAGAAGGGGTATTCCAAAAGGCTGTCAATATTGTTTAGAAGGAGCAAAAACTGTTTTATTCCTAAACGGGATTTGTCAAAATCCTGAACATTGTTGGTGGTACTGTCCTATATCGCAGGAACGAAAGGGTAAACAATTCACTTTTGCAAATGAGATTCAAATTAATTCTAAAGATGAATTAATTGAAGAGATTGATATTACAAATGCCAAGGGTATGAGTATCACGGGAGGAGATCCATTATTTGAAGCTAACCTTGAAAAAACCATTCAGTATATACGCTATGTAAAAAAGAAGAAGGGCAAATCTTTCCATATTCATCTCTATACTAACGGTGAAAACTTTAGTAATTCAATCGCAGAACAACTTTCTAATGCTGGCTTAGATGAAATAAGATTTAATCCATCAGAACTTAATTGGCATGTTATTAATTTTGCATTAAAAAAAGGTATGACTGTTGGATTAGAAGTTCCAATAATCCCTGAAAAAAAATATATAGATGATCTTGAAAAACTAATTGTATATCTTGATACTATTGGAGCCGATTTCATTAATTTGAACGAATTTGAATACTGTTTTCCAAATAGTGAACAATTGAAAAATCGTGGATTTAAACTAAAAGAAGGAACGCTTGCTTCGGTTGAAAATAGTAAAGATTGGGCTCTAGAATTAATCGAACGGGTGGCTCCTAAAGTCTCAATAAAAATCCATTTTTGTCCCATTATTGCTAAAGATTTCTGGCAACTAAAAGAAAGATATCGAAGAAGAGCTGCCAATATTAAGTTTCCATATGAATATATTAATGACGAGGGTTTACTTATGTTTGGACAAATAGAGGGGAACATCAATACATTAGAAGAATTCAATAAATTTATACGCGAGGAATATAAAATGCCCGAAGAATACATGGAATTTAAGAATGATACATTTAAATTACCTTTATCTATTGTCCTTAATAATGATTTTTTAAAGTATTTAGAAGAATATGACCTAAATGGATTTATCATAGAAATGACTCCATTTAGGGAAAAAGAATACTGTCAAATTACCGAAAAAACTCCAATTAAGCTATTTAAAGAGGAATATGAGTATTATGTGGGTTGAGAATGTTATCATTGAGGACTTAGATGAAATATATAATTTAGAAAAATATACATTTAATAAGGATGCTTTTTCGAAAGAAATTTTGCGAAGTTTAATAATTCGTAATACTCTTTTTTTAAAAATAACTGATGATCAAAAAAGAATTATAGGTTTCGCTATAGCTTTACAGGATAGTATAGATAGTGTGAATATTATTAACTTTCTTATTGATGAGAGATTTCAGGGCCAAGGGTATGGAAGCGTTTTATTAGATTTTACGTTAGACAAAATAAAAAGAATAGCTCATATAAAACGAATTATATTAAATGTGAATACCAAAAATTTTACTGCTCAAAAATTGTATAGAAAATTTAATTTCAAAATAACTGAGAAAGTAGAGAATTATTATCGTCATAAAGAAAATGCGTATTTAATGGAATTAGAAATTTAGATTTAGGTTAAATTTTTCATTTTATCAATTGTATTTTACAAATAATAACGAAAAATGAATTTTAGCCATTATATACTCATTAATTTAAAAAAACTAATTTTTCGGTAAGCTTATAAATAAATTCTATTATAATTTGTGTATAAAAATTGATTAATATTTACACACGAGATTATTTAAAAAGGTGTTGAGGTGTAATGGCGCCCTTAGACAAGGAATTGCAAGAGCAAATTAAAAAAGGTGTATCGCTCCAAAAAGTTGACGAATCAGAGCTAAAGAAGCGGGAAGAAGAAAAAAAAAAACGGATGGAAGAATTAGATAAATTAAAACAAGCTTTAGGAGCAAATGATTAAAATTTTTTTAAGTAAGAATTTTTTTATCTTTTTTTTATTTTAATGAAAATTAATATAAAGATACAAAATCAAGGAACATTAATCTTTTACTAAACATTAAATTAATTATTATTTAAAGATATCCTCGGAATTATGATATAAACCGTGAAGATTTTAGAAATTGATAAAAAATTTGAAGAAATTACGGTTAAAGTAGAAGATTTAAATGATCTTTGGACTCTTTATAATGTTATAACAAAGAGTGATAAAGTTAGTTCAAGAACACAACGCCGAGTCATTTTGAAAGAAGGTTCAAAAGGGGAAAGAAAGGCAATGTACTTGAAATTAAATGTGGAATCATTAGCATTTCACGAATTTTCAAATCGTCTAAGAATTAAAGGGACAATCTTAGAAGGTCCTGAAGATTTCGTATCTTATGGGACCTATCATACTTTTAATGTCGAAATCGGGGATATATTAATCATATCTAAAGAAAAATGGTTGAAAAGTGAGCTAAAAAGATTAAAAGAAGCCTCTAAGTTTAAAGTGAACTTCATTATGCTTATAGTGGCGATTGAAACGGGATTGGCAACTATTGATTTAGTAACGAATTATAGTCATACTAAGATCACCACAATAAAAACTAATATCCCCGGAAAAAGGTATGAACAGACACATCGAAATAAAGCTCTGGAAGAATTCTTTATTGGCATCAACAAGGTTATAGAAGAGAACTATAAATCTACTCAATTTGATGTATTAATAATATGTGGTCCTGGAAATACACGTGATAAATTTATCCAATATATTAAGGAAAAATTTAATCCTCCTTATTTACCAAAAATATATAGTATTCATGCAAGCTCAGGTTTAGTGACTGCAATTTTAGAAACCTTAAAATCCAAAGAACTCTTAAAATTTAGGGAAGAGGTCAAAGTTCTTCAAGAAGCAGAGAAAATTGAAGAAATTCTTACTTTATTTAGTACCGACCCTGATCTAATCGCCATTGGGTTTGATGAAATAGCAAAAGCAGGCAAACAAGGAGCCATAAAGGAGCTTTTTGTTGCTGATATTGTAATTAGAGGAGTTTCTAACGAAAAAAAACTACAAGTTGAAGAGATCATAACTGATGTAGAAAGGAATGGCGGAATTATCAACATTTTAAGTAGTGAACATCCTACAGGCCAACAAATTATTGACTTAGGAGAAATAATTGCTATTTTAAGATATAAGTTATGAAAAACCAATATCACCATGGAAAAATATGAACAGAGAGCTTATTTATATCAATAAAGATTCAGAAATCCCGCTGATGGGTGTCGACTTTTTAGGGGTAATTGATCGGGGGACTAATATTATTGAACTTAAACCCCTAACTTTATGCAATCTAAAATGCAAATATTGTTTTGTTAGTGCTAATGATTACGAGACAAACTTTATGATTAATTCAGATAATTTAGTAGAAAATGTGAAGAAAGTTGTAGAAATTAAAGGAGAGTTTGATATTGAAATTCATATAGCACCATATGGGGAAATTTTACTTTATCCTGAATTAAACAACTTATTAGAACGACTTTCTAACATGAATGGAATCACAACTATTTCTATGCAGAGTAATGGTTTGTTATTATCACCTGATCTTGTAAAAATACTAAAAATAAAAGGCCTCACAAGGATCAATTTAAGCTTAAACACATTAAATGAAGAGTTAGCTTGCTACTTATGTAATAGTAATGAATATGATCTTGATATGCTTATAAAGAATATATATCGTCTCTTAGATTCGAGAATTGATATACTATTAGCCCCAGTGTGGTTCCCTGGTCAAAATGATACTGATATTGAGGACATTATAAAATTTATACTTAACTTAAGAAAGGAAGGATTTACCGAACAGCAGACGCAAATTGGTATACAAAAGTATTTAATATATAAAACAGGGAGAAAATTGAAGAAGATTAGACCCAAATCCTGGGATTTTTTCTACTCACAATTAGCAAAACTAGAAAAAAAATATAATATAAAGTTAAAATTAGGTCCTAATGATTTTGGAATTCATAAAAGAACATCTGTTTCATCTTTAAAATATCAAAAAGGTGATCTTTTGAAGATAAAAATTATATCAAGAGGAAGATGGCAAAATGAATGTATTGGAAAAATTGACGATAACGTTGGTATTAAAATCCTATTGAAAAATCCCTTAATTTTTGATGATAGATTAGTTGGAACTTCTGTAACGGCAAAAATTATTAAAGCAAATTATAAAGATAATATCACAACTGCATTGTATCCTTTTTGAGTATATTTCAAAAAAGACTAAATATTATAATCATGAATTTATTTAAAAATAATAAAACGATTTAATCTAAATTAAATAAGTTTTAAATTGATGAATATGAGCCCAATCATTACTCATGAAGACGAACTCGAGCTTGCTAAAATTGAGAGAGATCTAGTTTCTCAATTTAAGAAATTGGCAAAATCTCAAGAAAATCTTATCGATTCTCAAAAAAAGTATGCTGATAATTTGAGGAAAGTTAATTTAAATCGTGATATGCTTAATAGAATATTTAGAGATGTTTTGAAGCAAATGCAGACGTTAGTACGAGAAAAAAGATCTAATATTAAAGATGAAGAAGTTAATATTTTTCAAGATATAATCCATAGGAATGATGATTATATCAAAGTTAATAATGCATATATCGATGCAATAAAGGATTTAGCACTTAAAAAGGAATATTTTATTGAAAAAAAAATCGAATTTGCCGATGCTCTGAGTGAAGTTGCAAATAAACGTAGTATAGTAATTAAAAAAGCTTTAGCTCTTGAAAAAAAGAAAAATGATTTGATTGAAGGAGAAAAGATGCATATTCTTGAGGCAGAGGTTAATGATATTCAAAAAGAATTCGATCGTGCTCGAGATGTCTTTCTAAAAAAAATGCATCAGTTTACACAAGTTAGGAACGAAGTTGATGAGCTATGGCTCAAACTTAAGAATAGCGTAAATAAAGCAAGTTAAGATATAACTTTTTTTTCCATAATTTCCATTAATACAAAGCTATGAACTTAAATTTATTAAACATATCAAATATATAATTAATAGAAAAAGGATAGCATTTCACTTTATTAATAAAAATAGAGAAAAAAAAAATGGCAGAAGAATTCGCAAATTTCATGCAAGAAACTCGAAAAGCCCCTCTTGAAGAAAAACTTAATGCATTTGGAGATATCGTAGAAAGAATGATGTCAATGCTTTTAAGAATACCCGATTTATTAGATCAAACATTATCAAATTTTAACCAAAAAATATCCTCTATTGAATCAAAAATGAATAATATGAATAATGATCTTGCTGCTTTGAAAACAAGGGGGGGTGGAGGAGCGGCTCCAGTTATTGCATCTCCAAGTGCGCCTACTAGTGTCCCACCACCATCTTCAGGGCCCCCTGGAGGACCCCCTGGAGCTCCACCACCACCACCAGGAGGACCGCCTGGTAGTCCTGGACCACAACGCCCAGCTAACCCTCAAAGTTTAAGAGGTGCTATAATGGGTGAGCTTAAACAATTATTTGCTAAGCGTCAATCTCAACAATAGATTAGATTCGTCTAAATTATTATCCTGGAAAAATTAATTAATATCTTTTATTAAATGTTTCATTTTACACATTTTACCTTTATTTAATTTCTTTATCGATTTTAATATAACAAAAATTAATATCAAAATTATTTACTATAACTTATTAAAGATTAAGTTTAGTAAAATAGTTGTATCCCTACAATATGAATACATTAAAAGCTATAAACATCAAAGTCTCACATAATTTACAGACACGTATTTTAGAAATTACATCATTTATTAGGGTACTAAATAATTATTACTTCATTAAAAATAATGTCCAGAATCAGATAAAACCACTTGTTTTATCAAAATTAAAAATGGGAATCCAAACCTTAGAACATGAGAAAGATTGGTTATATTCAATTCCAACTACTTTAACTAAAGTGAGTGATGAATACTCCTCTAGAAAGGACTCTTTTAAATTTCCAGATAGTATAATTTTATTTGAAGCTTGGATGAACCTGGGGATAGGTGCGTTATTTCCTAGGATTGCCCTACATTACAAATTCCCCGGATTATTGAAAGGAGAAAAAGTAAGAAACTTATTGCAATTCACCTTTGCAACTTCTCGTGGATTTGGATTCCCTATTTATTTTGGCCCTGAATTTTATGGATATCACCTTACGTATGGTAGATGCTTAGAACTTATTTTTAGGTGGAGTCATACTGTATGCCACCGCGCTAATCAGGCTATATATCTTGTAGGGAATAAATATAAGATAAAGCGACACCATCCAGGTGAATTTGAATCTATAATTATATCAGAATATGAAAATAATAACTTTAAAGCTATTGAAACTCTCCTTCATGGTTATTTTACAAACGCACCAAAAAGATTGGGTAAATTTTCCGATTTTAATTCCGCTTTAGATAATACTCTATTTTCCTATTCTATTGGTGATCACGCAATGAGTATTAATTCTAAGAATGATAAAGAGATCCGTAATGTTGCTTTAATTCCCCATGAATATATTGTTGAACATTATAATGTTGATTTTTATTCCTACATTATAAAACTAAAGAAAATTAGGCATCTCTTGGTTAAAAAAATTCTTGAAAGTAAAAAGAAAAAGAAGGATTTGTTATCTAAATTAAAATTTATGGATAAATCAAACTTAAGAATTAATAAAACCTTTATCCAACTCTCATTTAACCTAAAGATTATGGAAAAACTATTGCAAATGTTATGGACCACTCCATTATATACACATACAATTCATACCGAATCAAGAGAGTATGCATTTAATAGTTTTGAAAGTAAAAATACTGATTCTGTATTCATAGAATATATTAAGCATCAAGAGAATGATTATGAATTACTATTTCAAGAAGAAGAAATAATCTATACTTTTAAGGATTTGAGAAATCATATGGCATCCATGTGGTTATCATTTAAAGAAAAATATTTTAGCTTTGCCCTAAAAAAACTGAATGATTTATCACTCTTATCCTCGAAAAATACAAATTATGTCACAATAATCAGTGAATATCTCGAAAATCTCATACCTATCTTTTCAATATATGAAATATTCAATCGTCCTCTCTCAGAATCAGTTTACCCGGAATCTGTCCCTCAAACTAAAAGATTGGGAGCTTATTTTGCAAAATTCCTAACTTCAAAATATAATATCTTTGGAGTTAATTTAATGCGCTTGTTTAATAAATTGGCTTATCGTAATTGGAGCTATCTCATTAAGAAAAAGAAAATTACCTTAAATGAGTTATTTAACTTGATTATTAGACTTCCTATTTGGAAATTTATCCCCTTAAATGTTAAGGAGAGAATTCTGCGATCAAATATGGAATATAACGCTTGAATCAAAATTCTAGAAAACCGGGATCTTCAAAAATGTCTTCTATCTTTTTTTCTTTCTTGATATCACTCTCATCATGTTCAGTGAATAATGATTCATCATCTGTCTTAATTCCTTTTTCTAATTCGAGACTATCTAACTGTAATAAAGCATTTTTTTCAAGACGTTTATATTCTTCCGCTTGCAATTTCCATTTGTTTACTTCTTCCATATTTACCTCATTTTCATCCTCTAAAGCTTCAGCAGCTTTTGCTCTGCAAATATCTGAAAGAATAGAATAGGCTAAGGATAATTCCCCCCATTCATTATCCTCTTTCAATTTTAGAACTCGTTTTTCTAACCTTTGGAGTTCTTGATCTGCATAATAGACATCAATAAAATCACCAAAAGCATCCACAGGTTCAGATATGGAATTAACTAATACATCTTTGGTCAAACCACAATATCCACATTTAACTGTGGCTATTGCGCTCTTTCTTATATTCTCTACTTTAACAGATTTTTCACCACATTCCATATTTGAATGGGAGATCCATTCAGTTATTTGGGCAGGTGAAAATCTTTGGAACTTTCTTAACTCTCTTATATGTTTGTTGCTTTCTCTTTCTTCGTCCCATAATTTCTCAGTATACTTATTTCAATTGAATTAAATTTCTTAGTTAATAGTCATCTATCATTCAAAACTAAAAAATTTTCGTATTTTAAGTTGAAAATAAGAGGAAATCGAAAAATTTTTTAGGAATGATATATTTACTTAATCACTCTTTTTAACTGAAAAAATTACTCGAAATAAATAATTGTAAGTGGATTTTAGGCATGGAACATAAAAATTTATCAATAGAGGTTGATAAGAACCTCATCGAGAAAATTCTTGATGACTTAGATATGAGGTACGTTGCATTATTTTTATATGTCATTAGAAATGACCTTTTTAAAGATTTAAGCGATCCTACTTTAATTGATAATTATGAAAAAATATTGATATTAGATGAGATTTTCAAAAATAATATTACTAGTTTTTGGGACGAAAATTTTACTGAAGTCGCTATTGATTTAGGATTATTAAAAAATATTAGAAGCATTAGAGAATTTCAACAAAAGGAACCAGACTTTCTAGTTAAGTTAGGAGAGGAAACAATTACTATTGAAGAAAATACAATTTCTGTGCCTGACGATAGCTTGTTTTTAATAATTAATAAAAAATTTAAAACTCTCTCTAGAAGAAATTTTAATCTTGCTTTAACTAAACTAAAGGGAGTAAGATGTGAAAAAACCAATAATATACATCCCTTTATCTATGAAATAGGGGAACATGACTATACGATATCAGATGATCTATATTATATTTTAGATCAATTTGGAAATGTATATCAAACGATTAAAATTGAGCTAACCATCGAGGGTTTCTACGAAAGATTTTCTGAGATTCAGAAAAAAATAGAATCTTTTTTGGAAATCTTTGATCCTAAATTAATTAATAAGCCCGTTAAAAAAAAAGTTGAAAAAGCAATAGATGAGAATAAAGAGATTATTAAATACCTTAAAGATGAAGGGATTGAATTATCTGGGAAATTTTCTTTTGATAAAATAGACCCAAATGAAGAAATATTCCAAACATGGAAAAATAAACTTCTAATTTTGTTAAATCTTAACTATAAGATGAAACTTATAGATAATCAATTATTAGAATTAAAGAAAGCATATTCCGGAAAAAATAAAGCACATAGTTATCTTGATTTTATCGAAAAAATATCATTTAATGAAGGTGGCATTATTGATAGAATTCAATCAACTCTTATTGATTTAAGAAATAAATTAGTAGAAATTAATGAAGAACTTTCAAAATTTTCAAAAAAGGATTTACAATTGCTAAATTTAGATTATGAAAAATTTGTTATTATGAGTAGTGATAATTAAAATTGAAATGTCCTTCTTGTAATATTGATATGGAACCATTAGTTGCTGGAATTTTTCAGTGTCCGCAGTGTAGAAAAATCATAAAGCAAAAAGAAGAGAAACGTGTGGATGAAAAAGAAACTATCGAGAATGGGGACTTTCTTGATGGAGAATACTTTCATAAAAACGTGAGTTTAAACAGACAATATGAAATAGCAGAGTCGGGGATAATTATAAATAAAGCTGAAACCAGACTATTTGCAGTCTTGATTTGTCATAGTGCTTACTTAAAAGATGAAAAATACGTGAGATTATCATGGTGGAAAAGTTATCAGCATGCTGGTATGTTTAAAATTTATGACAAGGAGGTTTTGAAAAACATTATTAATGCTTTAGAAAGATTCGATAAAAATTTTGATGAGTTATGGACCTGGAAGGGAAAATATGGCAAACAAGAGCCAAAAAGCAAAGAACTATTAGAAAAAGAGAAAAATTTAGAGATCATCAAATATAGAATTATTGAAAACAAAACTTGCCCAAAGTGTTCTAAAAAGATGGATAAAATGAAATCTCACTATGAATGTCAGCATTGCGGTGAAATTGTTGTTCTTGAAGGTTATAATCAGCCTATCTTTAATATTGCCCCTGAAGATCTCGATATTAGTTTTCATGCTAATTTTCCAATAAATTTCTATATGCCCGTGAGTGGAATTACAGTAAAATGGTTAATGGGAGAATGGAAGGCTATAGTTGTTATTTACTCTCCAGACAATCCTGATAAAAAATGGTTGAGATTTTATTGGTGGGTAAGAGATTTAAGTAATATCTTAAAATATGGACAACGTGAAATGGGTGAGGGAACTCAGATGGGATGGAAAGCTCAGAAAGGTATCGCCTCACCAAATATTTATGAAAAAAAATTGATTAAACCATTGATTGAAGCATTAAAAAAGATTGCACATAAATTAGAATGGGAGGTTTAAATAACAATGGAAAACCAAGACGTTACTTGGAATAATCTTCTTAAAGATTTTGAGAAAGGGTTACAGGTTGCAATAGAAAATTTGGAAAAAAGAGATATTGATAATATTCCTGGAGCAAAGGAAGCATTAATTCAGAGATTAGAAACCATGAAAGTACATTTTCCTAAAAATGATGGAGAGTTATTTATTAAATCAATTAATGAAAAAATACAAAATGCTTTCTTTCCAAATACTAAACAATTTTCGGAAGCCTTTGAAAAAATTCTTTTATCTAGAACTCATGAACAGGACTTTATCATCAACGAGTTAATTAATGGCTTTATAACCTCTAAATCAAAAGCAATTGCTTTGGGCTCTCAAGGACCGATTATTGATAGAATGGTTGAAGCCTTTAGTAAAAGGAATGATTTTCATATTGTGGATCACCAATTTTTTGCAATGTTTGGGGATCCAAATAAACCTCGTCATTACATTAAGAAACAACTTGAAGAACTCGTAAATATGTTTGGTTTAATTTCGAAGGAACTTGTAATAGAAAAGGATATAAGACGAAGTGAACAAAAAATCTACACATTTTTTACTTTTCCTGATGAAATTATTAAAATACTTGAAGAAAAATACCTAATTATAGATGAAGATTTAGGATATGCAATAGTTTCAGAAAATTTTGACAGAAATGTTTTTATTTGTATGTTCCTCGCTAATATTGCAGTTAACAGAGATGACCTTGAAAAAGTTGGAGGAAACTATACAATTAATGGAATTTCAGCTATATTTGCTTTGATATTACTCTTGAGTTTTATGCCGAAGTTAAGCATTGATGAGAAGAACCCAATATTAAATGATTCAACCTATGATTCAAGTAATATGAGTGTTATTCCTAAATCCTGGATGATGAAACAAGTTTTAGAACAACTTTTCGAGCCATTAATTAAAATCATCGCCTATAGATTAGGGGGTGGTTTGTGGTTATCTAAAATTATAGATTCTGAAGTAAATAAAAAAATAATAAATCAAATACGATTTTTATTGAAGGATGTGAATAAATGGATATTAGGTCAACTTGTAAGAGTTGAAATTCCTATATTTGTCGAAATTTCAAATATATTTACGGAAATTGTAGTTGGATATGAAGAAGAATAAATAAATTAAACATTAGTGAGATTAATGAGTTATAAGAAAAAGTCATCAAGAACAGTAAAACCGGGAAGAAAAAGAGAAAAGTGGACGGATATCTTACCTAGATATTTAACGTTTATAAGTCATATGCGCCCAATTCTTAGAGAAACTCGAAGAATCATCATTGAATTAGATGCTGATCTACTAATTGATACTGAAATTCTAGATAAAATTCGTCAAGAGGAGGAAAAAAGAAATATTCGTAAAGTAAGGGCATTATCTGAATTTTCTGCAATGTATCGATCAAATGTTTATGAAATCATCAAGGATTTTATTCTTAAATATCGGGATATAATACCCATTATTGATATAAAGGATTATATAATTGAATTCTTGTATGAATCAATTGATGCATTAAATATTTTGAGAAAAATAACGAATCCGGACGAAGCTAATTTAGAAAATACCTTCTTATATACATTAACTAAATTTATTGAGGAAAAGTTATTTCCTCGAGGAACAAATTTAAAAATTATTTATAATAAATTATTAGAGCATTCTCCTCAATTATATGAATGCCAAAGGCACTTATTACAGCCACATACCTATTATCGAGATAAACTTGAAAGTTCAGATTACTTTGAAATTCCTGGAATCACACCAAAAGTATATCAAATTATCAATAATATCACATCAATATTTAATTTAGACCCCAATTTTGGAGTTTTTCCGGAAAGAATTAATCATGAAATCCCCATGATTTTGAAATCAGATGTTTTTTTACCATATATTGACTCTATTGCTAATGCTGAGGAAGAAGCTATCGAAAGTATCAATGAAAGAATAGGCTTAAGAATAATTGATGATATTTTTTTAGCTCCATCAGAAGATTTAGTGGATCTCTTACTGGAACATAATTTTTTACGTGATAATAAACAATCTGATGGGACTATACGACTTATTCCTCAATTTAGTAATGAAACATTAATCTTATATTATTTAGCATTAGCTTCTCAGAGGAGAGGGTTTTTGTCGAAAGAATTAATTAATTGGATATCGATGAATTTCGCTTTCTTAATATATATGGGTATATTGAAATGGAAATTATCTGATGAGAACATTTTTTACCCTATTTTTAAAGATCTTCAAACAAATGAAAAAATATTACCTTATTTAATGAAGTTAATTTGTTTTGCTAATTACTTAAGCTTAGATAAAATGAAAATAAGAGATTCTCCTCAATATAGAAAAGAGATTTTTAACTTTATTGGGTCCAAGATTGATAACCTTAAAGATTTCATTAATGAAATAGCATATTTTTGTGAAAAATTTGATATAGAAAGAAAAAATAAATAAATTACCCAACAAGAAGTTGAGAAAAATTAGTAATTGAGATAAATTTAGATGTATTAAAAAAAATTAATAAAATTAAATTGGAATGCTGAAAAATAACAAGAATATGATATAAAATGATAGACACAGAAGAGGATAAATTGATAGAGAGATATCAAGCAGAAACTGGAAAACATGCAATTTGGAGGGGAAATGTTACAAAAGCTTATTTGGATTGGAAAAGAAACCGGGAAAAATCTATTTCAAAAATAACCTCTACTCAACCAATAGGAGGAGGTAAAAAAATATATACTGATGATGTTATAAAAGAGAGAATGGGTCAATATGGCGCGGTGTACTTTCCATCAGACATTCAAGAAACAATTGATGATATTCTTGGAAATGAAATTAAAAAAGAAGTTCTGCATGATTTCTTTAAAGCATTGAAAAAGTATGATGAATTCACCAAACAGCTAAAAGGTGCTAAATTAAATCCTAGTTTAACGGTGCTTTTATATGGGCCTCCCGGAACAGGAAAAACATCCTTAACTCGAGGTTTTGCTAAAGAATATAGTATCCCTATTTGTGTTGTAGAAACAGATAGACTTGTATCTCCCTTATTAGGAGATACTATTAAAAAAATAAGGAATGTGGTAGAATTAGCTGAAGAAATCGCTAATGATAGAGGTTCTTTTATATTGTTTTTTGATGAAATAGATGCAATCGGGTCAGAGCGTTCAAATATTCATGAAGTGGGGGAAATAAAAAGAGCGGTAATATCATTTTTACAAGTTATTGATAGAGTGAATTATAAAGGAGTTCCGCTTGCAATATTTGGAGCAACAAACCATCAGCATCAGTTGGATTCTGCAATATGGAGAAGATTTACCTTTCATTTTAGCTTTGAGTTCCCAGATTATCGATTAAGAAAGCGAATACTAGAAAGTTTTTTAAAAAAGCTTGAAAATGCTAAAATCGGAGTGGATAATTCAATTTATGTTAATTTGAATAATGAATATGAAACCGTCAGAGGTATTCATATATCCTTAGAAAATAAGCTAGGTCAAACCATTTCTGAATTTGATAATAATCTATTATGGAACGAAGTAAATAAGAAAAATAAGGAGAAGGGAATACTTAATTTAACTTATGGATATTCAGGCTCAGATATTGAGAGAGGAACAAAAGTGGCCGTATTAAAAGCGATAAATACTGAACGTTTAACTTATGAATTATTCTATAACTCTCTTATGTTAGTGGGTGGTACTGCCATTCATGTTGAAAGACAAGATGAGTTAAGTGAAGCAAGAAATCTTAACCAAATTAGAAAATCCACTATGAATGATAAAAGAAAAAAATTAACGCCTCCTGAAATTTAGTTTTTTACTTAATAAATCTTAATTAGGAAATATGAATTTTAAATGTCAGAAGTAACACTATTTGATCTAGACAAAATAAAAGATTTAATGGCCCCAATAGAAATTATTCAAGAAAAGATAAATAAATTAAGGGTTCTTGAATCTAATCTTAACGATTCTAAAAATTTAATGGAAATTTCTCTAAAAAATCAGGAAGTATCAAAAAAGATTAATGAATTGATTTCGGTCATCAAAGAAATTATCAAATCTTTTGAATATATATTCCATAGCAATATAAACATATTCTTAAATCTTCACGACAATCTAATTGAAAAATATAAAGCTCGCATTAAAACTACAATAGATACTGCAAAAATTAATAATAGAACTCTTAAAAAGATCGGTTTATACTTAATTGATAAAAAGAAAATTAGCAAAATCCCTCAAAAGATTACTTCTGTAAATTCAATTGGAATAAATGAATGGATTGAATTAGTAGATGTAGTGAAAGAAAATAGTATATTTCAAAAAACAATCATGAGATTTATCCCCTATTATGAAGAACTTCTGAATCAACGTCTTAATAATGAATTACAAACAATGCTACCAAATGTTGATAATAATTTGATATTAAAATTCAAGGAAAGATTTTTAGAAAACCCTGATATTACCTTTAAAGAATTTTTAAGAGAATTTGAAGATGAAGAACAACGTTCGGATCTTATTAAAAAGGAACTATTAATCAAAAGACGAAAAGAGAGGGAGAATCTCGAAGAACTAAAAAAGAAACAAGAAGAAAGAAAAGATGAATATCAAGATTATTTAACTCTCTCTGAAAAAGAATTTGAAAGAAGAATACGAAAAAAAAAGAGAGAAAAACTTTCAGATATAGATAACAAAGAGAATTTTCAAGGAGAATTAGTAATATCAAACGAAGTTTCTGAAAAAATTGAAAAATTTAAATCTCAATTTGAGGAAAAATTTAAAGAAAAATACCTTACAAGAGAAGAAAGTAATAAAGATCCTATTGATTTGATAAGAGAACGAAGAAAAAAAAAGAAAGAAGAGTATGATGAATATAAAGATCATTTTAATAATATTTAATCTAAAAATTCAGTTATTATGAATCACACCACATTAAAAATTGGAACTCAAGAAATAGTAATTGACTCTAGATTCACTTTAATTCAAGGTACATTTAAAAAGGATTTCTTAGAGGGGGAACAACTAAAAAATTTTCTAAAAATTATTGAAAATATGGAATATTTTCCCGTAGAATTAATAACAGAGATTTTTAAAGGTGATACTACTGAATATGAAGGCTTACATAAAGCCTTAGGTGTTTTAAAATATATCACCAACTTTAAAAATATTGTTGATTCAAGTTTTAAAGAATTTTCAAATTTTTGTAAAAATGTTGACATATTTTCTCAATTAACAAACCACATTCACCTTCTCAATAAAAAAGAAAATCTTAAAAAGGAAATGGAAATAGCAATGCTTTCTAATGAATCCAGCCAATTGTTGGCAATAAAAGACTTAATATCCAAATTAATGAATTCAATAAAAAAAAATAAGAAAAAATTAAGATATTTTGAAGAAGATTTTCAAAATACTAAAAATAAGGTCATTGACCTAGAAAATAAGATTGAGATTTTAACTAATAAAACTAACGAATTAACACAACTTAAGAAAGATTGTTTCAATCAAATTAACAAAATTACACGTAATATGGAAGGAGATCTAGATAAAGCAAAATTAGATTCAATTAAAAAACTTGGGATTGATCTTAACTTAACAAATTCAGAAAAGATAAGAGCTTTACAAAAAAAGGCTAAAGATGCTCAATTCGAGGTTAATCAATTAAACAGCACTTTAGATGAAGCAAAAGATGAATATGATAAAATTAAGCCAGAATATGAGAGTTATATGAAGGATTATCAAATTATAGTTCAAGAAATATCGGAAGATGAACTTAAACTTGATGAATTGAAAAAGGAATTTGAGAAAAAGCTTATAAATATTAAGGATTATGATTTCCAAGATGTGGATCAAAAAGAAATACAATCTGTAAGACCAATTAGGGCGATTAAGATTGAGTATAACAAAATATCTGAAGAAATAAAAAATTCAGCTATTCCAGAAGATATTTATAATACAGAGACGCCAATGGATTTGGATACTTTATTAAATGATTTTAAAAAAATCGATGTTATAATCACAAATAATATGAAAAAATACCTTATACCCTCAGATGAAACCAAACTTGTTGGAATTATGGAGGCTCTTAGACGATTAAATGATTTATTAAATAAATTAGAATTAATTTTTAACTCCTTTCTAATAATCCTTAACATCGAAACTCAGTTTAACCTCGCAACTAGAAAGAATGATGAAAAATTATATCTTAAAATAAGTTTTTACCGTAAAAATAAAGAATTAGTAAGTTGGAAGGATTTTACTACTCCAGAAAAAATTTTTTCAGTTATCGGGATATTTATATCTCTAAAAATGCTTTTAAAATATAAATTCATAATTTTTTCTAACCTATTTCTTCCAACGAAATATAATAAACGTGGTTCTATTTTTAGAACAATCAATAAGATTCTCCCTTTATTTGAAAATAATAAGAGCTTACGTGATTTAAATTTAATTTTTGTTATTTCAAACCTAGAAATGAAAAATGATATAGAAAGTCTAAAAGTTATAACAATAAAAGAGAGTTGATTTATAGGAAAATGCAAACTAAAGAATATATGGACATTGTAAGAATCATAACTAGAATAATTTTGACAAGTCCCCAAAAAATGATTCGAGAAATGGATTTACAAAATTTATGTTCAGAATTTAATTTTGATGAGATAATTAGTGATGTATATAATAATTTGAAAACTCTAGGATTTGATTTCATTAAATCCAATTTTTTAGATCAAAATTATTATATACTAACTATGGAAGGGAAAGATGATCTTATTACTCCCATACAATATGGTACACTCGCTCTTATAATTGCACTCAGCAAAGAGTTAGATGAAAATTTAAAAATATTAGATTTACAAGAAATTTTTAAAGATGTATGGAATTCAGATATTAGATTTTTGCTAGAGAATGATTATCTTAGGGAAATGGAAGATCATGGTATAATTAAAGTAACTCCTCTTGGGAAAGCAATTCTCAAAAATTTATTACCAGATTTGAAATTAGGAAATTTATTAGATATCTTAAAAGATAAAGAGTAAATTTAAAAATAAAGAATTTAAAATTAGTCTTGTTCTAAATCAATTTTGAATTGATCATAAATTTTTTTTACACGATCAGCAGAGGGGCCTGTTCCTCTTACTCCATTTTCATCTACAATGATCTTACCATTTAATATCGAAATTATATTCTGATCTTCAATATAATTTACGTGACCTTTTGAGAATATAGTAGCGATTCTATCTGATAATGCTTGCATAGGAAATGGTTCTTCTTCAACACTCACGAAATTGTAATAAGTATTTCTTATCAAAATCTTAGGGAAAAGTTTATTTTTCTCATTTTTAACATTCACTAAAATAAGATCACTGTCCTCTGAGACACCTTTTAATTGACCCACAAAGAATTTATCTTGATCTAAATAGACCTTCACAATTTTCTCCAGTAGCAAACCAAGTTCGGTATTATATTGTCTTAAAGACATTTTCGATCAATTTGTTGGTTTTAAATTAATATATGTAATTTACCTTTTATTCTTAATTTAATTCATATTTTTTGAAAAAGCGTTAATCATTAATCAATAAATCTATTAATTTAGGGATATTTTCACCAGTTTCAGCACTTATCGGTAAAATTTTTATATCTGGGTTGATTTCTTTAGCATCTCTTATCATTTCATTAACATTGATATCCATAATGTCGAGTAAATCAATTTTATTTATTACAGCAATATCCGAGAATTTAAATAACATGGGATGTTTTCTGATAACCCAAGGTCCTTCAGTAATCGAAACAACAACAATACGTTTACTCGTACCCAATATGAAATCAGAAGGACAAATTAAATTACCAACATTTTCTATAAATACTATATTATACAATCCCAAATCAATATTTTTTAAAACTTGGGAGATATGATAAGAGTTTAGGGCACATTCTCTCCCTGTATTTATTTGAATTGCCTTAGCACCAAATTTTTCAATTCGATCTGCATCTATCCTTGTCGCTACATCACCATTAATAACAAGGATTTTATAATCTTTTGACAATTTCTTAGTTATAATTTCAAGCAATGCTGTTTTACCCGCTCCAATTGCACCAACAATATCAAAAGATTTAATATTAAATTTTTCAAAATATGCTAAATTTTGTTGTGCTAGGGTTTGGTTGTGTTGTATTAAATCCTCGTTTAGTTCAATTATACGAGATGTATTATCTTGAGGCATTTTTAGCTAAAATAGTAACTATTTTTTAAATTACATAATAATTTCTACTTGAAAATTTTTATGGTTTTATAAATGCTTCCTTTGATATTTATATACGATATATGCCCCTAAGATTCCTCCTAAATCTGGAAGATAAATGACAAAACTAAGTGGCGAAAAAAGAATAGGTATAATTCTAAAGAGAATTATAAGATAAAGAAAACTTCTCCCTCTCATTTTAATTGGAATGATTGTCATAATAGCAGTTATTTCTCGATTCATTGCTGGAAATAGAGAATAAGAAATTAAACCTAAAATTCCCCCCCAGGCAAAGCCTATAGAAATAGTGACAAGGGGTATAGGAAACAACGAAATTAAGGTCAACCGTAATGGTATATAAAATAATAGAGAAAATAGACTAGCTACTATAAATAACTTGAATAAGAAATAAGTTCCAAACCTTAATTCTATGGATTTTGCGAGCACATAGGTGAAAAAGACTATTATTATTAAAAAAAATATTTCAATTATTAAAAAGGGGCTAAATAACGATATTTCTGTGATAAATAGGGAAGTTAAAATTGTATAAAATGCAAATTTGTTAATAATACCACTTAAACTAAAATATATATATTCCTCAAGCCCATTATAGTATATTATTGAAGCGATAACTGAGGTAATCAAAATCATAATTAAAAGAATTTTAGTACCATAAATATTTCTACTCCAAGTATAAGTCCTTGGTTGTTTAGTTTTCGCAATTTTTTCTTGTCGTTTTATGTATCTTCTTAATTTTATTGATTTTTTATCTGTCGATAATACTTTAGATTTAGTAGTCTTCTGCTTACTTTTTAAATTAGTTAGATATTCTTCATCTTGGGGCTTATATCTCACCTCGAATGTACATTCATGATTTTCAGGTAACCTATGTTTTTGACAAAAATTACCACTACAATATTTGCACTTAAACGGCAAGTAGCTTATTGGTTCACCACAATATTCGCAGTACGTCATAACAGGCTCGGATTTATTTATTTCGTAAACTAATTTTATATTAAAATCAATTAAGAACTTATCAACTTATATTTATGCATGAATAGCAATAAATCTTGACATTTTTTATTTCCATTCTATTTGTTGTCAAACTCCATATATGGCTAATAGTATGAATTTTTAAAGGAAGTAGAGAAAAACCACTATATCACTATATAGGATGATTAATGTTATAATTAACAATATCAATAAGGGACCCATTAAACTAAAATAAATATTTTTTTTCCATTTCCAGATATTTTGTCCATCTAAAATTCCAAACGGGAGCATATTGAAACTACCTAGCATAAAATTCAAATTAGCTGCAATGCACAGAAAGTAGTTCAAGGGAAATAGGAATTTAGGTATTAAAAGAGAAACTATCAATAAGATTCCGCCATAAATCAAATTAATGGTAGGACCAGCCGCCTTACATAAACCTGTTTTTCGACTAATTTTATCTAATCCTAATACAACAACTGCCCCTGGTAAGGCTAAGGTCGGCAATGGTGGTGAAAGATTTAACAAAGTCATTAATCCGAAGATAATACTAATGGTGGTTAAATACATTCCAAAGGTCAAAAGTCTAAACTTAGTCTGAAGATTAAAATGTATCGCAACCTGTCGATGTCCTAATTCATGAAATAAAAAGGCTGTGGTATAAAAACCAGCAAGTAAGAAAAATCCCCATCCATAACCTAATTCAACATATGATGGATTATAGAAACTGATCAATCCTAAAATAAAGATCAGTGTGGAACCAATTATAAAATGAATTAACTCTGATTTATGCGCTAACATTATTCCCTTGAATTTAATTCCAGAATTGGGATCAAAAGCATCCTGAGGTATTGCTTTTTCTTGACGATACCAGGTATAGGTACCATCACTCGTACCACGAATGACACTTGCAAATCCTTGAGGTGTTTCAATATTAGTATTGGCTATTTGAGAATAGTGATTTAAAGCTGTGGGTACATGAACGGATTGTGATGGCTTTAAACTTTCAATAACAATATTACATTCATGATCAATTGGTTCCTTGTGAAGTGAACAATAATTTTGCCCGCATTTTAAACAAAAGTATGACTCCGTAGCATTTATTCCACAATGATAACAAACTGGCATAAAATAATCCTTCAGGCTTTTACCTACAGTTTCATTTAGAATTAATATTATTTTAGATATAAAATTCAAACTTAATAATATTAAGCCTAAATTTAAATGATCCTAATTTTATAATTGAATTTAAAGATATTTTGTTAAATTATAATTACCCTAAAATTTTGCTTACTATGAGTGTAGAAGAAAAAAATGATAAAAATGATATCAATAATGAACGCAAGAAGCTTAATGAATTAGGAGTTGGGAGTACATGGAATATTTTAACTGATTTAACAAAGAAGAAAAAAGAAGAATAATATGATTATATTATAGTAAAGTCTAGATTTTTGCTTCAGAATTGGCTCCCCGTAAATTAATTAAATAATTAAAACTTTTCATCAATATAAGAAACTATACATAAAAGGTTGATTTTGCTGGTCAAAAGAGAAGTTTATTGTCCGATTTGCGAAGAAAAGGTTATATTGAGGCGAAAAAATTTTGACCATTTATATCATGAAGTACTCTGTTTTATGGTCCTTCTAACCGCCGGATTAGGATTCTTTATCTATTTGATATTAAAATATAGTAAAAAGAAAAACCGCTGTCCCAATTGTGAAACTGAATTTGATTTAAATAATCTCCCGATTAAATAATTTTCATTTAATCCTCATCACACCTTTACATTTGGGACATACTTTATCTTTTTCAGTTAATATTCGTTTTACTATAACCTTTTGGTATTTACATTTGGCTTTAGGGCAAATAAGAGTGTGTTTTGTTAAAATCGGTGTTTCTTTTCCTCTTTCTTTCTTTCTAGAATTTGAAATTCCTTGAGATTTTAGCTTAGATTCTTCTTTTTTTTTCTTTTTTTCTTTTTCAGGTGCAATCCATTTATCTAAACCCAACTAAATTTCACTGAATTTAAGTTAATTTGTATCATTAAATTATATAACGTAATTTAAATAATATTTTAGGAATTATAATAAATTTTTTCAAAAATTAAGGAAAAAAAATTGGGATTGGCACTTAAAAAACTTGTACTTTACCAGATATTAAGCGCTTACGTAAATCAATAAAATATTCCTTACTAAGCATTTCCTGAGATACTTCTTGAGCGATTTTCTCAATAGTCGTGAAATTCACATTATCAGCAGGAACTAATTCTATTGAATTTATCCAAGGTTCAGTAATTGGATGTCCAATTTGGGATAATAATTTAACGTGAGCTTCAAGGATATTACCCTCTCCGCGTTTATATATTTCACGTGCCATTTCAGTTGCAGTTATATTATAAATTTTACCAACATGATTAATTGGATTTTTACCACAAACTGCTTCTAAACTCATAGTTCTGCAGGGTGTTATTAAACCATTGCTTCTATTTCCTCTGCCTACTTCACCATCATCCCCCGCTTCTGCAGATGTACCTGTAATTGTTAAATACATGATCCCTTTCTCGATATTATCTGCTACATTAACCTGACATGTTACTTCTTTTTCTGGAATAATTTTAACAGCCAAATCTAACACAGAATCCTTAATCTGGTTTGTATAGCTAAGATATTCATCAGCATCATTTATATATTTACTCACCATTGCAGCAGCAACAGTAATACCGATTTTGTTTCCAATTCTTTGAGTCATAATTTTTATATCTTCGCCTGAACCTTTACATTTATCTTTGAATTGAGGAGAATTCAATAGATATTCCGCTTCCAAAGTTATTTTTTCAACATCGGAATATGGCGCATAACCTACCCCAAAACTAGTATCATTAGCTAGAGGTACATCTTCAGTGTGATGAGACTCATCAAATACACCAGTTAGGTCTATGGAACCGGGACGTACTGCATAATCAAATTGAATATCTTTATTTAAATCTAAATTTCTAAATATTTTTTCTAATTCTCGGCGTTGGGTCTCAATACAGATGGTTGCTACAGGAATATATTCTAATTTACTTTCAGACCCACATTCTATAAGTATTTGATTTATAGCTCTTCCTACAATTAAAAAATATTGTGGTTGAATAATTAGTCCTCCACCAAATTCTGGTTTTGCGGTACCTCCTACTAAGGCAGCTTTATCAACATTATGATGGTACACTCGATTATATTTCGCGAGGTAATATTGACATAGAGCTCTTGAACATGCGTCTGCGACAGCATCACAGACAGAATCTGGATGCCCTACTCCTTTCCTTTCACAAATTTCAGGGAATTCACTTTTTTCGATGGGTAAAAAGTTTGCGCGAGTTATTTTTAACATTTTAATTAACCAATTTCTTATTTATATAGGTAGTTTTTTAAATATTTTTTTAAATTAATTATCCAATATAATAATTATTATATTATATATGCATAAAATGCATTTTTTATGCGTACAAATTATACTAAATAAACTTTATTAAATTGATCATGGAAAGCTTGCCAGATTGCGCAAAAATTCGGGAATTACGGAAAAAATTAAACATAAGCCAAAAAGAATTAGGGCAAAAATTAGGAATACAACAATCAACAATTTCAAGGATCGAGAATGGAACAATGGATCCACCCTATTCTAAATTTAAAGCAATCTACGATTTTTTGGAAAATGAAAGTATTAAAAGATCTCAAGCATTAATTACGGCTAATGATATTATGACGCGAAAAATCTATCACCTAACATCAGAATCTTCAGTTAAAGATGCGATAGAATTGATGAATAAGTACAAGATTTCACAGGTGCCTATAATGGATCAAAATGGTTTAAATATAGGAAGTATTACTTCTAAAAAAATTCAAAAATTCATTATTGATAATCCAGATATCTTATATATGAATGTATTTGACATTAAAGAATTACCGTTCCCTGAAGTGGAGAAAAATTGGAATGTTAGAGAAATATCCAATTTACTTATAAATTATCCCGCAGTTTTAGTAAAAGATTTAGGAAAATATGTTGGTATTATTACCGACTCTAACTTTCTTAAATTAACAAATCAATAATTAATAATTTTTTTCGCATATAGTCTCAATTCCTTAAACAATTAAATTAATTAAGATTCCACCTATAAATTTACTAGAAAAAATAATATAGTTTTACAATACTAGTATTAATTAGACTGATGATCAATAATATAATTCAAAGAATTGATGATTTGTTAAAAAAAGCTAATTTTGAGACTTTTGTCTTAGATAGCTTTTCTACGAAAAAAAACACCTTCTGCTTTGATCTGTTAGTGAAAATTGCTAATATGGTTTTCAGTGTAAAGGTGTTTCCAAATATTGATAATTTGAATCCTGATGTTATTAATGATATTAAATCCTTATCAGCCCTATTGAAATCTAAACCTCTACTTATAGGGATAAGAAATAGATATCAAAAATTGGAGGATAATACTATTTATATAAGAGAAGATTTACCATTTATTACATTAAAAACATTAGAAAACATTTTAGACCAGGATAGTTATCCATATATTCTTGCTAGAAGAGGTGGAGGCGTTATTTACATTAAAGGCGATTTAATGAAAACCATACGTGAAAATTTGTTAATATCACGGAAAAAATTATCTGAAATTTTAGGAGTTACCAAAAGGACAGTTTGTGCTTATGAAAATGAAAGTATGCGCCCTTCTGAAAGTATAGCAAATAAGATAGCACAAATTTTAGATTGTAGCGACATTTTTAAAAGAATTAATCTCTTCGAGTGGAACTTTAAATTTGATATTGATAATGAAGAGATGCATCAAGAGGATGACCTAAATCCATTTGAATATCATTTGCAGGAAATTTTAAATGATATTGGAATAAGTTCATATTGGTACAAAAAAGGAACTATTCCATTTAATTTATCTATTTACTCAAAAATAGTCACTAAAGATGATGAACACACTATCTTTCCAGTTTTTTCAGGTATTTCTGATGAAGAGAAAAAACTTAATGAACCTAATTTGAGATGTTTAAGTTTATTTAAGGAGTTATTTAATAAAAATACTCTATTTATTGTTAATAACGATATAAGAATACCTGATTCATTAAAAACTAATAAAATACCAATATTAAAAATCAAGACTCTAGAAGAAGTGGATGATGAAGAAGAGTTCATCGATCTCATTCAAGAATCCGGAAAATAACAAACTAATTATTTGTGGAATAGATGAAGCCGGTAGAGGTCCAGTTTTTGGCCCGATGATTATCTGTGGTGTTTGTTTTTATGATAATCAGATTGAATCATTAAAAGCTATAGGAGTAAAGGATTCGAAAAAATTAACTCCCGAAAAAAGAAAACAGCTAGCCATTATAATTAAACAAAATGCTTTAAAACTTAAAATAGCAGAAATAAGTGCTGAAGAAATCGATCAAAGAGAACAAAAAAAAATTACGCTGAATCAACTCGAGGAACTATATATGGCCAATATTATAAATGATTTGACTCCCGACGAAATTTATATAGATGCTGCTGATGTCAATGAACAAAGGTTTAAAAAGTCTATTAAAATGGGTCTAAATTATAAACCTAAAAAGATCATTGCGAAACATAAAGCAGATATTATATATCCTGTAGTTTCTGCTAGCTCAATTATCGCTAAAGATTTACGAGACTCGATCATTGACGAATTAAAGGGCAAATATGGTAATTTTGGCTCAGGGTATCCTTCAGATGCGAAAACCATAGAATCTCTACGTAATTGGATTATAGAACACAAAAAAATCCCTCCTTTTGTAAGAAAGTCGTGGCAAACTACAAAAAATATTCTTAATAAAGAGTTAAAAAATAAAAAAATAACCGAATTTACAAATCAATAAAGATAAATGTCCTCTCTTATCTCTGAACAATTAAAATGATATGATTAGAGGCATATTTATGGATATTGACACTTTTAATGATCCGATATCCTTTTTCTTCTATATAATGCTTCTCTTGAGCATAAACTTTTTCAGATTTACTGATACTATCAATAGATTGGGATTTTATAGCGATAATGAGGATACCATCTTTTTTTAGATAATATTCAGCGTTTTTAATTGCAATTTCCGCCTGATTAGGTTGGGCAACATCTTGATAAATTAGATCAATAGCCGTAAAAATATTATGCCCATAATCTTCTGGAAAATTAGCGTCACCCAAGATGGGAATAACATTTTTTCTATCCTTACAATTTTGAATTAATTGACGTATACTACGCTCTGCAAATTCTACTCCGTAAATAATACCCTTGTTAAGTATGTCTGAAAGATAGGATATAGTCGTTCCTGACGATGCTCCTAAATATAAGCAACTTAAATTATCTAAAAATAGATTAATCATAGGTTCCTCTAAAATAAGAGCTGCTAATTTACTCCTATAGGGATCCCATTCTCTATATTCATCTCCACTAATGATTATTAATTTTTCATCAATAGTTTTTCTACCTGGAATTAAATTCTTGGTATATAACCTGTAATTCTCTGGTGACCCAGAAACATATACATTTTTATATTTAGGGTGAATTCTGATTTCAACTTTGTCCATTCTATTTTTACCTCTTAGTATTCTTCTTTGATCCCTTTTTACCTTGAGTTTTTTTCTTTTTGGGCTTAATCTCTTGTTTTGGAGGCTTTGGGTATTTCTTTTCAATTTCAATGATTTTTTGTTCTATTTCTTTAGTTAAAAAATCTGCTATAATTTCTCCCTTAAAAAAATCTAACTTAGCAGCGATCCCTATTTTACCAGAAATAAGCCTAGAAATTTTGCCCCGTATCCAAGGTTTATTTCCTCTAATTTGATTCCATTGAAAAATTAAGCCATGTTTTGGTCTTTTTTCACCACTTTTTAAAAAACGATATAATGCCTTCTCAGCACCCAAAAGTTGAATTCTAGAAGCCGGCATGAATGCCAACTTTTTTAAACTACCTGCTTTTGCTATTAATTTTGCCCCTATTAAACTACCTATAATTCCAGTCAAATTGGGTGCGGATACTTCCATTAAATCTTCTAAATAATTTTCTAGAAATGCTCTATACTTGTCAAATGAAATAATTTGATTTGCATAGTCTTGAATAATATTAATATTAATTTTCGCACCCATAGAATCATTTGCCAATTGATGTAAAGCATTAATTCTTTCCTCACTAAAGTCAAAATTCTCTCTTAGGTTTTTAATAGTAAACTTCTCTCTATTCCCTAAAACTGCTACCATTTCTGCTAAAATGACGTTATCTTCAACTAATTTGTCTGTTAATTCTGGAAAATGCAAACCATACCATTCTCTAAGTCTACTACTGAATAAACTTATAGATTTTTTAATAATATCTAAGGTTTCAATAATTTGAATGATAATTGTATCTTTTTGAGCTCCAGCTTCACTTATTTTATTCTTTATTAATTCTTCACTAATACTTTTAAAAATTAGTTTAAGTTCATCCTCTGATTTTTTGAAACCAATACTATTTAATTTATGCTCCAAATTTATTCGAAAGTTTATAAACTCCGGTGCTTGCCTATTATATGAAGATTTGCAATTTAGATCTTTTGAAGTAAGAGTTTCCAGTTCTTTATTATCAAATACAAATTCATCAAACCCAGAATTCTTCAATTCCCCCACAAAATTTAAATATTCCTCAAGAAGAATTCCGCTCTCTAAAGAAGAATAGAAATTAATCATCCTGTTTTCATTTTCATTCAAAAATGTAAAATTAAGAACGGTTCCTAGCTCATCAACGGCAAAAATACCTATTAAAGTATCAATAATAAAAGATTTCATTTTCTAAAAATAATTCTGCATTAATATTTCTTAAATAATAATAATAATAATTTCTTAAATTATATTAATAATGCTTGAAGTAAATCTATGTGGATTAAAAATCACCTCACCTTTAATTCTAGCTTCTGGCATTTTAGGAGTATCTTATTCCACAATGATACGATTATTTAATTCGGGTTTAGGTGCTATAACAACCAAATCCATTGGTCCGATACCTAGAAGAGGATATAGAAATCCATCTATAGTTGAGATAACTCCCGGGACTTTCTTAAATAGTGTTGGCTTAGCAAATCCTGGTATTGACTATTTTATCAGTGAAATAAAGGAAATCAAATCCCATAATATCCCATTAATTGTAAGTATATTCGGGGATTCTAATAAATCTTATTTGGATGTAGCTTTTAAAGCTGAAAAGGCTGGAGCAGATGCTGTTGAGCTTAATATTTCATGTCCTCATGCAGAAGTCTCATCAATCGGAATTGATAAAAAATTAACTTATTCTTTAGTTAATCTTTTAAAGCAAAATTTAAAGATTCCAATTTTCGTAAAATTGAACCCAAATGTGACAAACCTTATTGATATCGCCTTAGCTGCAGAGAATGGAGGGGCTGATGCTGTTATAGCAATAAATACTATTTCTGCTATGAAAATAGATATCAACACAAGATGTCCGTTATTATCCCATGGAACTGGAGGTCTTTCTGGAAAAGCTGTTCACCCTATTGCGGTTAAACACGTTTATGATTTATACAAAATTTTGAAGATACCAATTATTGGATGTGGAGGAGTTGATTCTTGGCAGGATGTTGTTGAATTCTTCTTAGCTGGAGCTTCAGCAGTTCAAATTGGAACTGCGTTACATAAAGATATCTCTATTATTAAAAATATTAATAGCGGAATATCTACTTACTTGAAATTAAATAAAGTTAAATCTATTATGGACATTATTGGATTTGCTCATCAATTTGAAACACAAGAGGTATCTGAATGTGACTGAAAATACCATATTCACGGTTAAGGTTAAAAAAGTAATTAATGAGTGTTATAATGTTAAAACCTTGATTTTTAATATGAAAGAGATTCATGGTAAAAATTATATAACTCCAAAACCAGGGCAATTTGTTATGGTATGGGTACCTGGAGTTGATGAGATTCCAATGTCACTATCTAATTTTGATGGAGAAGGTAATTGGTCAATAACTGTTAAAAATATCGGAGAATGTACTAATGCAATGCATAATTTAGAACCTAATGATTACATAGGTATTAGAGGACCTTTAGGAAATTTCTTTAAAGTGCTTGATGATAAATTAAGTATAATTTATTTAATCGGAGGAGGTATTGGCATAGCACCTTTAAAATGTCTATCAAAAATGTTAATTGAAAATAAGTTAAATTTTAATATAATAGAAGGTGGAAAAATCCATGGTGATTTACTCTATACAGATGATTTTAATTCAAAAATCGATATAATTTCAAATATAATTTATTGTACTGAAGATGGAAGTTCTGGAACAAAAGGTCTAGCATCAACAGTTTTTGAGCAAGAATTGAAAAAATATTCAAATAAAGAACTTAAAAGAGTTGTAGTTTATTGTTGTGGACCAGAATTAATGTTATATGAAATATTTAAACTATCTGAAAAATATGATTTCGAATTTTATGCGAGTCTTGAGCGAATGATGAGATGTGGTTGTGGTTTATGCGGATTATGCAGTTTAGATCCATTAGGTTTATTGGTTTGTAAAGATGGACCTATTTTTAATCGTGAGACTTTAAGTAAAATAGTTGATTTCGGTTCTTATAAGCGAGATTATACTGGGAGAAAAATATCATTTAGTTAAATTAGACACTTTAACTTTTAATTACTTATTAAATCTTTACATAAAATATTTACTTAATCCCTGATTATCATTAAATATATCTATCCTTCATTTAGAATAGATGAAATTTTAAAGTAATATTGATAATATGGCTAATATAAACTCAAATTCAGATGAAAAATTAAAAAATCTTAGTCGAGAAATTATAGAATTTTTGCTAGAACACCCAAAAATTTCAAAAAATAGTTTTACAAATTTAAAAGGTAAAATTGGGAAAAGATATCAATATCATAAAGTAATAAAAAACGCAACCATATTAAATTATGCGTCTCCAGCCGAAAGAGAACGATTATCTCATATTCTGAAAAGAAGGGAAACTAGATCAATTTCTGGTGTATCTGTTATAGCAATTATGACAAAACCATTATATTGCCCAGGTAATTGTATTTATTGTCCTGGGAAAGAGTCTCAGCCAGGTGAAAAAGTTGCTCAATCTTATACAGGGAAAGAACCGGCTGCTATGAGATCTATTCATAATAATTATGATTCTTTTGCTCAAGTTCAAAGCAGGATTCAGGATCTAAAAGCGATAGGTCATAAAGTCGATAAGATCGAGCTAATAATAATGGGAGGAACTTTCTTAGCATCTGATACAACCTATCAAGAAAATTTTGTAACGGGTGCGTATGGGGGTGTTATTAATTCACGATCACAATCCCTAAGTGAAGTATTAAAATTAGCTGAAACTTCGAAAAGAAGAATAATTGGATTAACAATTGAAACAAGACCTGATTTTTGTAAAGAAGTTGATGTAGATAAAATGCTTAATTACGGCGCAACTCGAGTTGAAATTGGAATTCAAACTGTCTATGATGAAATTTATAGACTAATACGGAGAGGACATACTACTAGAGATAGTATTGAAGCAATTCGCATCGCTAAGGATTCAGGATTGAAAGTAAATGCACATATTATGCCAAACCTTCCATATACTACTTATGCTCAGGATATGGAAATGTTTGATGTTCTTTTTACTGATCCTGACTATAAACCGGATATGCTTAAAATATATCCCTGTCTAGTGATTAAGGGCACTGAGTTGTATGATTGGTGGAAAAAAGGAGTGTATTCTCCCTATTCTAATGATAAGATGGTTGAATTAATTGCTCAAGGAAAACTCAAAATTCCACCCTATGTAAGAATACAAAGAATTATGAGAGATATTCCTGCTCCTCTAATTGAAGCAGGATGCAATAAAAGTAATTTAAGACAATTAGTTCAAAATCGATTGAGAGAGTTAAATAGGAAATGTAATTGTATAAGATGCCGTGAGTATGGACTTTCCACTAAAAACGTTGACTTTAATAAAGATATTCTTAAAAATGTAAGGGAATATAGATTAGATTATGAGGCTTCAAGCGGTCAAGAAATTTTCTTATCTCTTGAAAATAAAGAAAGGAACATATTAATTGGATATTTAAGGCTAAGAAAACCATCAGAATTTGCCCATCGCTCAGAACTAAATGATGGAAAAACTATGATTGTTAGAGAAGTACGTGTTGTAGGTGAATTGGTTCCAAAAGATAAAAGACCATATAAGGAAACGCAGGTACAACATTTGGGTTATGGTAAACTCTTAATGAACAGTGCAGAAAAAATTGCCGCTGAAGATTTTGACACCAAAAATTTAGCAGTTATTAGCGGTATCGGAGCAAGAGACTGGTTTTATGAACTAGGGTATAAATTAGATGGCCCTTATGTGTCAAAAATGTTATTATAGGAGATAAAGATTTTCTCTTTAGATTAACATTATGATGTATGGCTTTTAATACTTAAAATTTAAGTTATAAGGCAGGAATCTCCTCTAATTATACTTTAAATAGATAATAACTTATTATAATTATAATACTTACATTAAAAGGTTAAAATAATTATTTTTCAACTTTTAGCCTCTTTTCCTTCTATATTCATTAAACTTAATTATTATTCAACCTAAAGATGATATATACTTATAGCATTTAAAAAAAGGGGTAATTTTTGACTTCAGCATTTTTAAATGATTTGGTTAGGCAGACTCCTCATATTTCAACTAAAGTGCCCATCTACTATACAAAAGCACTGAAAGAAAATCTAGGAAAACCTATGATTATAAGACAAGCGGAAGGATTGAGAAATACTCTCGAAAACTTACCAATTATCATCAGGCCTGATGAAAATATTGTTGGGACTTTTGATGAAAATATTCCAGTAGCCATTCCTCGCTTCGAAGCAAGTGGCTATAGAATAATTAAAGAACTTAATACTCTCTCAATGAGATCAGTGAATCCTATAAATATTCGTGAAGAAGATATTTCCATATTGAAAGATAGAGTATATCCATATTATAATACTTTTAAAATTGATACTTATGCTCGAGAATTGGCTCCCAATATTGTTTTTGAGACCTCTTTTAGTGGTTGTGCTTATATAGCCACCGAAATAGGAGGTATTGCTCATGTAGTGGTAGACTATAAACGTCTTATTTCAAAAGGCCTAAGAAGTTATATAGAAGAATCAAAAAAAATGATTGATCAATCTAATAATTTGATAATAAGTGACATTTCAGCAGATGAAAAAATTGCTTTTTACAAAGCTATAATAATTGTATGTGAAGCTTTAATTAACTTTGCCACTAAATATGCGGAAAAAGCAGAAATTCTCGCTTCCGATGAAAAAAGTCCATCTAGAAAGGAAGAACTGATTAAGATAGCCCAAACATGTAGAAATATTTCTACTAAACCACCAAGTAACCTTCAAGAAGCTGTTCAACTTATTTGGTTCATACATTTAGCTTTACATTTGGAAAATTTTGAACATGGTATCTCTTTTGGAAGGATAGATCAATACCTTCTACCTTATTATAGTGGTGATATTGAACATGCTGTTAAAATTTTCAAAAATCTCCTTCTTAAAACAAATGAAATTATTGCATTATATGACACCGTTGCGACTCAATATTTTGGAGGTATGGCAACTACACAGAATATGCTAATTGGAGGAGTTGATCAAAATGGCTACGATGCCACTAACGCTCTAACATATCTCATATTAAGAGCCGCTTATGAGGTTTCTGTTCCAAGTCCAAATATTGTAATAAGAATTCATGATTCCTCTCCATCCAATCTTTTAAAGAAAATAGCTCAAATTTTATCAAAAGGTAAAAATTTAATTGGATTATATAATGATGAGGTCGTAATTAAAAGTTTAATGAATTACGGAATACCTTTAGAAGAAGCTCGCGATTATGGAATTGTGGGATGTGTAGGGTTATCAACTTCAGGGACTTCTTATGACAATACTGGTGCAGTTTTTCTTAATACAGCAAAAGCTTTAGAACTAGCATTAGGTTTAGACAATACAATAGTGAGTTCTTATATTGATAATAATCTTGAATCAGAAGGATTTTTGTCAATGAATGAAATTCTTAATAAATTTCAAGAAAAGCTGACTTCAATGATGAAAATGGCTGCAATTACAGCAAATGCTTATCAACAAGCACATAAAAATCTTAAACCTACACCATTGATGTCATTATGCATACGTGGGTGTTTTGAAAATGGGGTTGATATAAATAAGGGTTCTGCAAAATACAATTTCTCAGGAATACACGTTACTGGTTTCACGGATGTAGTAGATTCATTAGCAGCCCTAGATTGGGCTGTTTTTAAGCAAAGAGAAACAACAATGAACGAAATAATAACAGCTTTAAAAAATAATTTCAGGGGTTATCGTCATCTGCAAAATTATTTGCTCTATAAATGCCCAAAATATGGATCTGATGATGAGAATGCTGATATTTATGCCAAAAAAGTTGCAGAAATCCTTGCTCAATCTATTATTGGGCTTAAAAGTGCGAGAGGAGGAGATTATAGAGTAGGAATTCATGCTATGACCACTCATGTAGGTTTTGGTATTTTTACTGGTGCTTTACCTTCAGGTAGAAAAAAGGGAAAACCATTAAATCGAGATATCGCCCCAGGTTCTAGTGCTGAGAAAGGATTAACAGCAGCAATAAACAGTGTAACTAAAATTGATCATTCCCTCTTTGGCAATGGACTTGCATGTACATTTAATATAAATCCAGAAATAACATTGTTAAATAATGGTGATATCTTTGAATCATTACTAAGAAGTTACATTAAACTTAATGGTTCTCACCTACAATTTAATGCTTTTTCAATAAACACATTAGAAGATGCTCAAAAAAATCCCAATCTTTATAAAGACTTAATGGTTAGAGTATCAGGCTATAGTGCTAGGTTTATAGATTTACCAAAAGCAGTCCAAGACGATATAATGGTTCGATATCGTTATAATAAATTCTAAAATCTATCTTAACTTTATTTTGAAATAAATTATATTATATTGCTCTCAGTAAGGATTAAGTGAATTTCATTTTAGTTATAAGTACTTAGTCATAGATATCTTGAAAAAGCTATAGCATATATTCAAATTTAAACCTTAATTAAAAAGATCATAATCTAATATAAATTTCAATTTGAATTTTTATGGAAAAATTCGATTATAAAAAAATAGGTCTTAAATGTGGTCTTGAAATCCATCAGCAATTAGACACAGAAAAGAAATTATTCTGTAGGTGTCCCGCAGAATTACAAGGAACTAAAAACCCTGACTTCACTGTAAAGCGATTAATGAGGCCTGTTCTAGGTGAAATGGGGAAATTTGATAAAGCTATGTTGACAGAGTATGAAAAAGGAATAACTACAATTTATGAAGGGTATAATGATGTTATCTGTACCTATGAATTAGATGATACTCCTCCATTTTCATGTAATGACGAAGCAAGATATATAGCTCTTCAAATAGCAGCTCTCCTTAATGCTAATATAATTGAAGAGATGCATGTATGTAGAAAAAATTATCTTGATGGGAGTGTTCCATGTGGTTTTCAAAGAACTATGATTTTAGGAACCGATGGATATCTAATCTTAGAAAACGGAAAAAAAATTGGAATTAATATTTTAAGTTTAGAAGAAGACGCCGCACGTAAAATTAATACGGAAAATAAAACAAACTACTATCGTTTGGATCGCCTCGGAATACCTCTGGTCGAAATAACCACAGATCCTGATATAACTGATCCATATGAATGTAGGGATTGTGCAGAACGTTTAGGTTTATTATTATGGTCTACTAAAGTAAAAAAAGTTCTGGGATCCATCAGACAAGATATCAATATTAGTATAAAAAAAGGTAAGAGAATTGAAATTAAAGGAGTGCAAAAGCTTGATTGGATTCCAAAATTAATTAATAACGAAATATCACGTCAATTAAAACTAATTGAAATTAAAGAAGAATTAAATAAAAGAGGATTAAGTGAAGAAGCTCTTAAAACTGAACCTAAGGAGCTTTCTAAATTTCTTAAAAATACTAACTCAAGTTTTATTGCTAAAGGATTAAGAGCTGGTAAAAAACTTTATGGAATAAACTTTAAAGGGTTTAAAGATATTTTAGGAAAAGAATTAACAGAAAATTATCGATTTGGTACTGAAATAAGCAGTAAGGTAAAGTCTATTAGTGGTTTAAAAGGAATTATTCACTCTGATGAAGGATTAAGAAAATATAACTTTAACGATAATGAAATCAATAAAATTAGAAATGAATTAAACTCTAAGAGTCAAGACTGCTTTATTCTAGTTCTGGGAACTCAGAAAGAAGTAGACAAGGCTATTAAAGTTATTATTAATCGTATAAAATTAGCCTTTAGTGGAGTTCCCCCCGAAACTAGAAAAGCTTTAGAGACAGGAAATACCGAATTTTTACGTGAATTACATGGAGGAGCTAGATTATATCCTGATACGGATTCCCCATCTATTATTAATACAAGAGAGGAGATAGATCAAGTAAGAAAAACTATCCCAAAATATCCATGGGATATTATTAAGGAATATTCAGAACAATATGAAACAGAAGAGCGCATGATAAAGGAATTAATTTTTAGTGAAAAATTGGAATTATTTGAAAAACTAATAAAAATATATCCTAAAAACCCCTCAATTGTATTAAATATCTTATTAGAAACAACTTTAGCACTTAAACGTGATGGAAAAGAGATTGATAATATATTAGATAATGATTATATTGAGATTTTTAAAAACTTAAGGGATAATAAAGTAAGTAAAGAAGCAATCGAAGAAATCATGATTTTAAAGTCTGAATCCCCACAACTATCCATTAATGAGATTATAGAAAGTCTCGGTATCAAAGTGGTGTCTATTCAAGATTTGAAAACTATAATCAAAGAAATTGTGAATCAAAATCAAAAAATAATTAAAGAACGTCAAATGAAAGCAATGGGCCCATTAATGGGGGATGTAATGAAAAAAGTTAGAGGAAAAGTTGATGGGGCAATTGTTTCCGACGAACTTAAAAAAGCTATAAAAAGAATAATGAATGAAGGTGCTAAAATTGGAAAGTAAGTTAAAAGGCTACAAAGGAAAAGCTAAGAAATTATTACAAGATCATAAATTGGGTATTTGGGATATCATTCGAATCAAGACTGAGAAGACTATTTTAGAAGGAATTATTCTACCAAGAGCTGAATTTTCTCTACCAGATTTCATCGAAATTAAATTAGAAAATAATTATAATTTAGGGATACACATTGATGAAGTACTCGAAATTGAAAAAATAGGGGTGAGAGAAGCAATATACAAAATACCTGAAAAAACCTTCCCCTTTAATAAAGAATTACCTTCAGTGAAACTTTTAGGAACTGGAGGAACTGTCGCTTCTCGCTTAGATTATACTACTGGTGCGGTAATCCCTTCCTTTACGCCAGGAGAGTTGTTCAGTGCTGTACCCGAATTAGCTGATATTTGTAACCTGGAATGCGAGGTTGTTTTTGAGATACTTTCAGAGAATATGACCCATACTAATTGGCAAAGTTTAGCTGAAAAAATTAAGAACGCCATAGACTCTGGAATAGAAGGTATAATAATTGGTCATGGAACAGATACTATGAGTTATACAAGTGCTGCACTTTCGTTTATGTTAAAGAATCTACCAATCCCCGTAGTTTTGACAGGAAGTCAAAGAAGCTCAGACAGACCTTCATCCGACGCTGCGCTAAATTTAATTAATTCTGCAACTGTGGCTATTTCAGATATCGCCGAAGTAACTGTAGTGATGTTAGGTTCGACTTCCCATGATTATGGATTAATTCATCGGGGTACGTTAGTAAGAAAGATGCATTCCTCTGTTAGAAATACATTTCGAACTATTAACAGCATTCCACTTGGAATGGTTAAAGATAAACAAATTAGAGTTTTTGAAAATGAATACCAAAAACGAAGTAAACAAAAACTTGAGCTTTTAACCAATTTTGAAAAAAAAACAGCATTAATTTACTACTATCCTGGAGCGAGCGCGGAATTAATTGATTTTTGTACCGACCATAGTTATCGAGGAATTGTTATCGCTGGTACTGGTTTAGGTCATGTTGGCACCTATCTTTACAAGTCCATCGAAAGGGCGATCCAAGAAGGAATAATTGTTCTTATGACCACTCAAACATTACACGGATTTGTGGGAATGAATGTTTATTCCACAGGAAGGGAACTTCAAAACTTAGGAGTAATTCCTGGAAGAAATATGATCCCAGAAGTGGGATATGTTAAACTTGGTTGGGTTTTAGGGCAAACTAATGATCCAAAGGAGGTAAAAAGTTTGTTATTGGCTAATATTGCAGGAGAGTTTATCGAACGAGAACTCCCTATCGCTTTTAATTATAATATCGATGAATTATTACGAACTAATAAGCTTTGATAAACCCTTTCTTTGAAAACTTTAAAATCAAAGACTTTTAAGCAAAATAATAAAAAATTTATAGCTTCTTTAATTTAACATATTTATTCTATACTAATAAGTGAATCACATGGGTAAAAGAATTCTAGTACAACGGAAAGGACATGGCAATATGTGGGCACGATCCCCCGGTCACCGACACGTAGGAAGAGTTAAATATCGATCATTTAAAGAAGGCGAGAATCAAATCAAATTTAAAGTAGTTGATTTTTTACATTCCCCTGGACGAGGAGCTCCCTTAGCAAAAATCCAATATGAAGATAAATCAAAAGATCTATGGCTCCCCCCTGAAGGAGTGTATGAAGGACAAGAATTTATCCAAGCTAAAACAGGACCTATTGACGTAGGAAATGTTCTTCCTCTTGGTGAAATGCCCCTTGGAACTTTAGTGTTTAATGTTGAAGGAACCCCTCAAGATGGAGGAAAGTTTGCCCGAGCCTCAGGTGTTGCTGCTATAGTGAGGAATAAAACAAAAACAGATGTAGAATTACTATTTCGCTCGAAAAAAACTAAGTGGTTCAATCAAAATTGCCTAGCTACAATCGGAGTGGTAGCGGGAGGAGGTAGAACCGATAAACCCTTCCTAAAAGCAGGAAACAGATTCTATAGCGTACAATCAAAAGCGAAAAAGTGGCCTGTGGTTCGCGCTAGTGCTATGAACGCGTGTGATCATCCTTTTGGGGGCGGTAGGCATAAACACCCTCATATTTCAACAACAACCAGCAGAAATGCCCCCCCTGGAAGGAAAGTGGGCTTAATAGCGGCTCGAAGAACGGGATATCAGAAATAGTTGAATAAGACCACTTACAAATTCTTAATTCTTTTTCAATTTCCTTATGTTTATCAAATGTAAAACGCAAATTTCCTTTAGCTACTTAATGCAAGATTTAAAAATTAAGGAATAATGAAATAATTAGACAGAAAGCGAACAATGAATATTTAAATTTAGTTTAAGAGTGTCATAGTATTGGATTTGGATGATTTTGCCCAAAATTACATTATTTTAGGTTTGAGAATCAATAAACATATTAATGGTTATGTGGAACATTATTATGGTCCATCAGAACTCAAAACCAAAGTAGATACTGAGAAAACCCTTTCTCCAAATAAACTTTTAAAAGATTGTCTAGTTCTCAAGAACCAGTTAACGAATCAGGGATTTGAAGCTAAGCGCCAGAAATTTTTATTGAAAAATATCGAAGCAATGGAAACAATTATAAGAAAACTAACTGGTGAAAAGATACCCTATCTGGAACAAGTGGAACGATTATTCGATTTCAAACCGGTACTATATAAAGATGAATTCTTTTATAATCTGAAAGAGAAAGCAGAAAACCTTTACACCGGAATTGGAACTTTAAATGAACGGATCAAAAAATATGCTAAACAAAGAACAATCCCATCCGTTAAATTAGTTGAATTGCTTGAAAAAGCTCTGAAAATTGCTCAAAATAGAACAAAAGGCTTATTTCAGGACCTATTACCCAATAATGAGCATGTTAAAGTGGCAGAAGTAATAAATAAAAGTTGGACTATGTATAATTGGTATCAAGGAAATTTTATCTCGAAAATTGATATTAATATAAGTAGGGTTTATTACTGGACAAGTTTATTAAATTTAGCATGCCATGAAGGTTATCCAGGCCATCATACAGAAAGTGTTGTAAGAGACTTAACTTTATTTCGTAACAAAGGTTATTTTGAGTCCTCAATTTTGCTTATTTATACACCGGAAATGGTCCTACATGAGGGAATGGGTGAGATTGCTGAAGATGTCATTTTTGACAAGAAAGAGAAGGCTGAAAAGCTATTAAACGAATTCTGTCCTAATCCTGAAAGGGAAGTTCCAATTGACATATTAAATCATCAACTCGAAATAGCTAAAGGTTTTAGAAAATTCCAAGAAAAATTAGCTTATCTTAAATATGTAAACGAGTGGAATGATGAGGATTTAATTAAATATTCACAAGATTTGGAATTAATTTCAGATGAGGGGATTAATTATATGTTAGATTTTATTTCCGATAATCTTTGGGCACCTTACGTTATGGTATATCAAGGTGACCAAATAATTACAAAAAAATATGGAATTAATCCATCCATAAAAAATTTTGGTAATCTTTTAAAGGAGCAGACTTTACCCTCCGATTTGATTTAGTGTGAAATTAAAATTGCTCAAAAAAAAGAAATATATGATCTCTCTAGATGAGAGATTTACGGGATAATATTTCCTTGATCTGCAGTCATATTTATTTCACCTATTCATTTTAAAAACGGTACTATATAGTTTTTAAAGGAGAATTTAAAGTACGAATATTTCAAAAAAACATTAAGTGAGGAAAAGGATTAATTTGGTAAAATTTTTAAAATCATTTGGAGTTAAGCCTACGTTTTCCTTAGTTATCTTTTTAATGTAATTATTTGTATTTAATCACTCAGTTAAAAACGGAAAATTAATAAATAAAAAAGTAGTGAAATTATTTTTTCTTTAAGAGAAATCTATGGAACTACATTACCACTGTGTGGCATAAACTTTTCCTCCAAATAATTCTAATTGAATTTAAACCAATATTAAATTTCTATATTGATCAGTAATTTACTATTTATTTTCTAAAAACAATTATTTAAAGTACGAATGTCTCAAAAAAATACTATAGGTAATTTATATAGTGTCGTAAATCCTTAACTCAAAAAAAAAAGGAGAAATAAAAATATGCTTAAAATTACGCAGTTTCAAAAGTGAAGCTGATATTTTTAAGAAGTTCCTTATACCTTGACCGTAGGGTGACTTCCGTCACTCCTATAATTCGAGAAATGTCTTTCTGACTGACTTTTACATTTCTTATTTTGGCTACTAAATATATTGCACCTGCACATAACCCTTTAGGGTCTTTTCCGGAAATTGAGGTTCGTTCGATAAAGTTTTGAAGCACCCGCATCGCTTCCTTTTCCACCTCGATTCCCAAATTTAAATCAGCACAATAGCGAGGAATAAGAGATACAGGATCAATATGAGAGATTTTTAAATTTAGTTCGCGTACTAAAATTTTATAACACTTTTTAACGATATTGTCATTAATTGAGGCTTCTTCTAAAATTTCTTGAAGAGTTATTGGCACTCTTTCATCTTTACATGCATAATACGCACAAGCTGCCACCATACCATTAATAGACCGCCCTCTTAATAATTGCCTTTTAAATACTTCTTTATACAGACGTACCGCCGATTTTTTCACGCGCTCTGGAAAATTTAAATTACCACCAATTCGCTTTAATTCAGTAATTGCCATTAACATATTACGTTTTTCCCAGGATAAATGCGTATTCCATTTGGCCGCACGCCTTAAATCAGGATTTTTAATTTTGGTTCGATCAATAATAGTACTCAAACCGATATCAGGCATTAAGATTGACATAGGAGAACCAGTTCTCTCCTTTTTATCTTTTTCATGTTTTGAGTAGGCTCTTATTCCACTGTGGCTAGTATCTAATAAATTTTCCCCAACCACTAAACCACACTGTTGGCATACAGTTTCTCCTCGTTCAATGATAGAAATTGTAGTACCTCCACATTCTGGACAGAAATTCGATGATTCTATATCCATAACCATTTTATAATACCTCTTCCTATTATCCGTACTTTAAAATTTTTTTACTAACAATTCCCGTTTGTAATGGGAAAAAGATAACAAATCTTTTCGATTGTACACACAAACTTCCGTAAGATAACAAAAGTCACTTGCATATATAAACCTATCTTTTTTTATCACAAATATTACCTGTGTCTGCAACTTTTTTATAACGAATTTTTCACATGAGTAACGCGAAATATAAAATTATGTTCGTATTTGAATATAAAAATATCGATAATATTGATATGATATGATAACAGAATTCTCCTATAGGTTTTTAAAGGTTAGGGTGGAGATATGAGTTACGCCGACAAAAATGAAATTACAGCGCCAACAATCAGGGTTAAAAATTTGTTTAGGTAATTCGTTTTTTACACATCGGGCATTGTTTCCACTGAAGTACATAGAAATAAGGGTAGAGCGCTTAATACAATTAATTTTAGGTATTAGGTCTATTAATCAGGGAATTAAAAAAAAAAAGAATCAACTATCGGGATCAACTATCGGGAATTGCAGGTAGGAACCAATATTATTTGTATATTAATTGGTACAACTTATCATATGGAATAGTAGTTGTAGTAGTAGGAGTTATGCTCTGGATGATCCAATTAATATATAATTCACTTTGCGTAGGGATCACCCAAGTTTTAAATAACAAGCGGCTGACTATTATAGTATGGACCAAAAGGAGTATGTTGTGGTCGGGGATAAAAAATATTTTATAAAGACTAATTATTACACGCCTGGAACGGAGTCACAAAGAAATCCTGGCAAACAACTCGAGCTTAGAAAGTTACACATTTCTGACATCCGAGAAATTAAGGGGCTTGAACGGATTACGGAACTTAAGGCTTTGAACTTATCCGAGAATTTCATTAAGAAACTTGAAGGTTTGGAAGCGCTCACAGTATTAGAGAAGCTTATCGTAGTGAAAAACGAGATTGAAGCGATTAACGGGCTTGAGAAGCTTACTAAGTTAGATACATTAAATCTTTTATCAAATAAGATTAGTAAAATTAAAAGTTTAGATACACTAACAAATCTGAGATCTCTGGATTTAACAAGTAACCGTATTTCCAAGCTTGAGGGGCTCGATAATTTAAACAAATTAGAGTACCTTTATTTAACGGGTAATAAGATAGAAGTAATCGAGAACTTGGAGGCACTAGCAAATCTCAGAGAGCTTTGTCTTGACTATAATAAGATAAGACGCATTCCTAAGTTGATTTATCCCCCTAACTTAGAAAAGGTTTATCTAAACGACAATCCAATTGATAATCCAAGAGAACTCGAGAACCTCGGAAAAGTCATTATAGTCATGGAAGATGATTCTAAATATTTTGCGTTAGAAGACAAGTTTTACATTGAAGAAGCGTATACGGGACTTATATATTTAACAAATAAAGATTTTTGGAGCTAGGCGAATTTATATTGTTCCAGCTTTACCGTACTGAAGCTTATCGCAAATAACGTTCCATAAATGCCGGTAAACGAGAATACCCTCAAGAAAGAATCTTTTAACATTATATTAAGATAACGCGCCATGGAAGCGTCTACATCGGGATCATAGGGATTAGACTTGCACTCCCAATTACCACCCGCAGTGTCTATTACCCAGTTTAACGCGCTTGCGATGTACTTAATGCCGAAATTTAGACTCTCTTCTAATCTACTAAAAAACAAATACGGAATTTCAGCCTTATCCCATGTAGTATGCCATGTCTCATCTAAAGGCCATTTACCTCCTTCTTTCATCTTTTCGGTACTTAATGCATCCCACATCCAATTCCAATCATAAGTACCCATTGAATGATAATTAGCACCGCAATAAGTATTGTAAGCTAACCCTCTCGCAAGCTGCCCGGGGTCGAGCCCTACATAGGGGACAAACAACCCATTTTCTATCCAAAAAATTGTGGTTCTATCATTAGGTTCGAATGTTCGAGTCCAAGCACCAGTTACCCCTTGAGATGGATCTTTATACCAATGTGAGCCCATAGTACGCACAAGAGTATTATAATCTAGAGAGTCCATTACACTTTTCCACTCGGAAGGTCGATCGCTAGAAGCACTGTAATCACGATGATACACATTGCCAATACTACACATATCCCCGATATAATGAGCCATCTCTCCCATAAAGAACGCCGCTGTTCGGCAGTCACCATCTTGAAGCGCATAAACTGCTGCCTTACCGCACAATCTAGCTTGATCAGCTGGGGCTGAATACACGATGTCTTTATTATCATTAAACATAATCCTATGCGCCCTCTTATCGCCTTCGCCCTTAATTAATTGGTTGTATCTCGTATAATGAATAACTCTAGCTTCATCCGGTCCATATGTTCCGTGCAAATACACCCTCCAATTCTCTCCAACCCAAAAAGGATTTCCCTCACTATCTTTCCACTTATTGACCAAAACTGGGTTCTTGAGAGTCCTCTCCACAGCGAAGTCAGCAAGCCAATCATGAGTACCATAGTCAACATTATACTTGTAATTATGCCATGTCCCAGTATGCTGACTATACCCGCACAATCCTACACTTTTACCATTTTTCCACGCAGCAACCCCCGACACCAACATTAAAAACAATAGCGACGAAAAGGCTAAGAGCAATAAAAGCCTATATTTGCCTACTACTCTACTATACTTACGCAAAACACTCTACCCTAGGCTAGATTTAAATTAAATCTTGATTTTAATTTTTATTTGATTACTTTTGTTTAATTTAGTTTTTAAAGTTATACTTGATAAAGTACTCAACTAATGATTTATATCCAGAAATAAATTATCTTTAAAAAAAGATGAATCTAAAAGAACGCTTAAAATTTCTTCAAAATAAGAAATTTGTAAAAAGTATGACCATTGGCATAACCTTATACTCACTTATAATCAGCGTCTTAGTGTCATATACCTCTTTTACGTTTTTCGAGACTGTGGAAAGTATTTCTCTCCCGAGTGGGTACTTTACTGCAAATCTAAACTCATCGAGCCCATTTGTAGAAATTTCTTTCAGTATCTCGAATACCGGAATATTTGAGTGTAATGATTTGAGATTGGAGTTAAATTTTGAGGTTGAATATTTTAAAAATGATGAGTCTAATAGCACTATTAGTGAGATCATGTACCATATGGAAGAATTTGATAAGATTCAAGGCTTACAACGTTTTGATTATCTTATTACAAGTACCGAAAGTGATTTCAATATAACAAATTTAATCGCTTTTGAAATGAGCTGTAATTTACTTTTAGCGAAAAAACTACGAGATTGATTTAATTTTGTGGAATTATTCACATAGCGTATTTTCAAGGAGGATGAGATATAAATATTAGTTAGGTCATGCCAACCTTCGTTTCTGATGCAAAACGGAATTTCAGCTTCCATTTCTTCTGGATTTAGAGGGTCAAGGTAAAAGTAAAACAAGCCACAGGGTATGGCAGTATCATAAATGATTTGGGCAGTATCAAAGATCGCAACTACGCTAATAATTGAAACGGATTGTGCTATTATTATAAAAGATATTAGAAAAAGGATACTAATTTTTCTACTAGCGCTAAGATTTTTAAATTCAGAAACATATTTCCTTATAGGCTTAATGAGATTCACCTTAATAGCTTAATGTATAAATTTCTGAAGGTCTAAACTGTGTTGAAGTCTAGCAAATACGTCTGGATCTTTAATATAGTTATTTTCAATGCTCAGAAACCACAATTTTTTTAGGTTTGAAAGAGCGGAGACATCCTCAATCCTATTATCACTTATGGAAAGATACTCTAATTGTTCCAAACCCCGCAATTTAGAGACATCTCGAATAGAGTTCCCATCCAGAACGAGATAAGCTAACTCAGTCAAATTTTCCAACACGCTAACATCTATTATCTGATTGTATGATAAGTCTAAAGAGCTTATCCTCGTGAGGTTGCGTAAGCCACTAATATCCGAAATATTATTACGAGTAAACTTTAGTCCTCTCAAACTAACCAAATTATCGATGTTTTCAATCTTTTGGAGCATATTATCTTCCATCATTAATCTATCGAGCATTTCAAGCGATTCTAAGTTATCAATTTTTGAAATCTTATTTACACTCAAATCTAATTTATTCAATTTATCTAGGTGACTAATTCCTTCAATTTTTTGAATTTTATTATTATCTATAAATAAACTCTTTAGGTTCGTTAAAGCTTCTAAGCCATGAATCGTCTCCAAATTATTATTTGAAAGATTTAAAATAATGAGATTTTTTAAGCAGTCGATATTTTTAACCGTTTTAATCTTATTGTGACTCAGATCGAGAGTTGTTATTTCAGTAAGCTCATTCAAGCCAATAACTTCATCCAAATCCTGAATACTTAGACCTTTAAGGCTTAAATGGTCGCTTTTATATTTATCAACTTCATAGAATTTCGATTTATAGTAAACTCCTCTCATTTTCTTAACCCTCCTTTATTTGATGTTAAAAAATCATAGACGTGTTCTCGTAGGAAGAACATGGTCCTTCAACGAAGATAATATCTGAAGAACTATAATAATAACCGAACCAAAACAGCCCAAATCCAAATTCATTTGGCAAAAATGATCTAAAAGACATTTAAGGCCCTCCATACCAAACTAAAATTCTACTCGGTGGATTAATTTTATCTATATTATTGTTTAGATATGATCCTAAAGTTATATTTAATAATTACTCCCCAAATTCGAGGACGCTTTTTTAATTTATTTAAAGGAAAAAAATAAAGAGGTGAAAAAATAAGAACGTTTAAATCATTAAACGAAAAATAGTAATATAACCACATCAAAAAGACAAAGGTCATTTTGGCATGAATGCGAAACCTACAAGAAAATATCATGTTATTAAAGATTTTTTTATAAAATACTATTGGATTCTCTCTGTTGCAGGGATTATAATCGGAATTACCGCTATCTTTTTTCCTACTGGTTTTTATTATACCTACCATTCCGATGTCGATTTCACTCAATATCGGAAAATTTGGATTTTTGGGCTTACTGATTATTATAATACCGGGATCGGTTCTCAGTTTATATGGTTTGATATAACAAATGATGGGTATGCAATTTTCGAATCGATGATGATTTCAGTGATAGCCACCATTTTAGTAGTCGTGGGCTTAGTAGGTGCTCTTTTTGAAACTATTAGCGATGTAACCTTCAGAAAAGAGAGCAAAATCGGCAGAATTAATATGAAAACTGCATCAGGGCTCATTATTTGGGCAGCAATTATCGGATATACAATCGCTTATCAAGTATGGGGATGGGCGCGAGAAGATTCTACCCTTAACGTTTTCCGATTACACATTCCCAACTTTGGAATAATAGGGTTAATAATTGCAGCAGGATTAATCATCGCAGGAAGTGGATTAAAGGTACATCAGGTCATTGGGCTTTTATTGATACTTGGGGGTGCTTGTCTTTATCCGTTTATTATTACTAGTTTAGAGTTTACAATTGAATCTTTACTTACTACTGGTCCATTTTTTGGAGTTTATGAACTCCATATCATTCCTAGTATCCTGATGTTTGTAACGGGTGTGATATTATTTATTGGAGGAATTGCTTTATATAAAAAAAAGAGATATAGTTTTGTAATGGTAATAGTGTCAGTCGGACTCTTCGTTTATGTAGGAGGATTACTTAATGCCTTTTTCGTTTCCTATAATCATTATGATCCTGCAGATTTACCTACTTTAATTGATGGATTTATAAACCATTATATCATTCCTTCTGTAATTCTGGGGATTATTGGAATTATTTTGATAATTGGTAGCTTAATCCTCATAAAATGGAAGAAACGACATATTTAATCCTTTTTTTTTTTTAACTTTTAGTTTTAATAGTGTTTTTTTAAATTTTTTTTTGAGTTTTTTCTCAATTTGTGGTAAAAAGATAAATATATAAAAAATTAGTTTGAAACTCAACGTAAATTAGTCCTTTTTTGTAATAATTTGATGGGATGTTTATTATAATATTATGGATACTAGGATTATTCTTTCTTTTTACAAAATATTAAATAAAAATTCTTTCATCATATTTTTGGTATAATTATTGGTTGTAGGAAACAAAATTTTCTTTAATATCCCACTCTAGGTGATCGATTAATGCCGGCGAATCAGAAAAAGTCCGAGGAAGCTAAGGAGGATAAAGAAATGTTATCAGAGGATGAGAAAAACGACGATAATGAGCAAAATTCAGAGAGCAAAAGAGAAAAAGATCAAGAACAACCTCATATGACTGATGAAGAAATAGAAAAAATTAACTTATCTAATGAAAAAGCCAAATATTTAATGAAAAAATATGAACAGCAAACAGGAAAATATGCAATCTGGAGAGAAACGATTACTAAAGAGTTTAAGCGATGGTTGAAAGGAGAGAAAATATATACTCGGGATAAAGAAAGAATTTCCTTGTACGTTGCAGATGATACAAAAGAAGAATGGCAAGATTTTATAAATACGAACAAGGATGATTTCCCTACGTTTTCGGAATTAATTCGCCAGGGAGTCAATGCTTTTATTGAAGCTTCAAATAAAACCTCTACTGAATTATCAAAACTAAATCCAGATACCATATCTAATATCTCTCACGCACTTAAAGAACCTTTAACCTCGATCAAAGGGTATTCTCAGTTATTACTTGAAAGTGATGACTATAGAGCCAAACTAAGCGATCATGTTAAAGATACTATAAAAAACATTTTTGATCAAAGTAATTTATTAGAAAATATTATCAAGAATTTTTTAGATAATATTAAAACTGAATCTAATAGCTATGATATATTACTAGTTGAAGATGATTTAGCTACAATAAGACTAATAACCAGTTATTTTCAAAGTAAAAAATTTAACTGTAAAGGAGTCATCAGTGGGGCAAAAGGTTTAGAAGAACTTAAAAGAGGCAATCCTAAAGTTATATTATTAGATATTATTTTGCCAGACTTAAGTGGGTATGACATTTGTAAGACTATAAAAACCGATAATGAATTTAAAAAAATACCCGTTTATTTCTTGACCGCAATTTCCGCCTCAGAAGTTGAAAAGCATCTTCAAGAAACTAGAGCCGATGGTTACATTCTAAAACCTTTCAATTTTTCAGATTTTGAGGTAGTGTTTGAAATATTAAATGGAAAAGCAAAATAATGGATTTAAAGTTAAAACGCATCAACACTAATTTATATTAATCCCTCTTCCTACTTTTATTATAATAGAATTTGAATCCGTTTTTATTAACAAAATTATAAAATATTTTTTAAATTGCCAAGAATTTTATCACAATTGATGATTTTGTATAAATAAATAAAATTTTGCTACAAAATCTAAAATGATAAGTGCTAAAACTTCTAAAAATGGTGAAAATTATACCCGAAAAAAATCTTGATAATCATAATAATGATTCAAGTCCTCATTTAAGCGATGAAGAAATTGAAAATTTAGACTTAAATGACGAAAAAATTAAAGAATACATGGAACAATATCAAGAAGAGACCAATAAATACCCTGTGTGGCGAGGCTCGATAACAGAAGGTTTTAAAAAATGGTTGAAAGGAGAAACTATTTATGATCGCGAGAAAGAACGTATCTCTCTTTACGTTGAAGACACTACAAAAGAGGAATGGCAAGAATTTATTGACTCCCATAAAGATAGTTACCGTACTATCTCAAAACTTATACGAGACAGCGTTAATTTTTTCATAAAGCAAAAATCAAGCTTTTTAACTGAAGACCTTCTAAAGGTTGATAATAAAACTTTAACAAACATATCTCATGCACTCAAAGAACCTTTAACCTCAATAAAAGGATTTTCTCAACTATTACTTGAAAATTATAAGGAAGAATTAGAAGAAGATGTATTAGAAACCATTGAAAATATCTTTGAACAATCTATTCTTCTTGAAAATAAGATCGTCAATATTTTAGACAATATTCAAACCGAAAGCTCTCAATACGATATTCTTTTAATTGAAGATGATTTAGCAACTATACGACTTTTAACAAGTTATTTTGACAGTAAAAATATCACCTGTAAGGGAGTAGTAAGTGGTACAAAGGGATTAGAAGAATTAGTAAGTAATCCACCTAAATTAGTGTTATTAGATATTATTTTACCTGATTACAGTGGTTACGAAATATGTAAAAAAATTAAAAACAATCAACGATTAAAGAACATCCCAGTTTTTCTATTAACCGCAATACCCGGTTCTGAAGTCGAAAAACATATGAAAGAAGTTAAAGCCGATGGATATATTTTAAAGCCGTTTGATTTTTCTGATTTTGAAAGTTTGTTTAAATATCTTGAATAATTAATAAAAATAGCGGGCTATGAGGGAATTGAACCCTCGGCCTTCCGGTATCTCTTTAGAAAGGGTATTTCCTCCTTTATTAAGAGCCGGTTGCGCTACCTGACTGCGCCAATAGCCCGTGACTTCCATATTTCCATTGTAAAAAATACGCAGATGGAGGGACTCGAACCCCCGAGCGCTTACGCGCACCAGCTTACTCGATAGGGAATCCTTCTCAAGGCTGGCGTCTTACCAACTAGGCTACATCTGCTTATCTTCTTCTTTATCGTTTACTTTTTAGTAGATAATTCACCGAGTTATCTATCTAATCCAGTTCTGTTCAACAATAACCTTAATATTCTCAAATAGTTATTGTCAATAAAAGAGATTATTTCACATAAAATAAATCTTTTTTTATTTTGATTCTAAATTTGCTTCTCTAAGTCTAAGGATTAAGGAAAAATATAAATTTTATGCTTCATTGACACCAGCTTGAGATGATATAAATATGAGCGGAACAAAAGATTTTAGATATTTAATTCCTCAGCGTCTTTTTAATGAGCTTACTCAAAAAGCTGCGGAAGCATATCCCATGATTGAACATTATTGGATTTTTGCTGATCGTAAAGAGAATTTTGGTATTGTTAATAAATTCATTGTTAATCCCGATCTTAGAAAAACAAAAGCTCATGTGAAGCCCAGGAGTTGGATGCGATATAAAAAATCCAAAATCTATAATATGCGTAAATTTAAACAAGAGATGACAGTAGATATCGTTTGGCAAGCTCATACACACCCTTCTGGAAATGAAAAATTACACCAGATTGATAAAAGAATTCTTAAATATCTCTCCAATGGAGTAATGATAATTATCGTACCAAATCTTCCTGAAAAAGAATTGAAACCCCATCTTGTAGGTTGGTATTACGATAAACGTTATACAAAAAAACCAATAATCGAAAAGATGGTTTTTGAGATAATTTCAGAATAATGAGTTATTAAATTTGCTTCTATTATTTTTTCTCTTCATGCTTAATCCCCTTTACAAAACAAATTTAGAGTAAAACTTAAATAGATACAATCCCTCAGAAATTTAAATTTATTAATTAAAAACTATTTTTAGCGGGAATTTGGGATTTAAGATGGAAGAAGAATATACTAATTTCATCCAAAATGAAAGAATTGAAGTTAATAATAAAGAATACTTCCAAATAGATTTTTTAAAAGCAATAATGATCTTGTTGGTAATTTTTGATCACACAGTACCTTGGAGTTATAAAAATTATATGGGCGTAGGATTATGGGAACGTATCTCTATTCCTGTTTTTCTAGTTATAATGGGCTTTAACATGGGGCTTTCATTTCAACGTAGTGGAGAAAAATCGTTAAAAAAACTTTATTCAAAGCATTATTTTAAGAAGAAGTTTTGGAGATATATTTGGCCTTTTATTATCCTTTACATTTTTTCTTCTGCAATTGGCTTTATATTAGAAGGTTTTAATGCCTTTAATCAATACGAGGACTCTTTTTTCCCCCAACATTTATTCTTAGGAATATTACCCTTTTGGGGACCAGGTAATTGGTTTATTCCTGTAATTTTCATAAGCATTATCATAATGCCCTTGTTATACAAAGGTTTTTCAGGGAAATTTATATGGAGAATCACAACTCTTATACTCTGCTACCTAATTGAACTGGCAGTTTACTTATTTCTATATTTTGGGTTTTACCAAGACCCATTTACAAGCTGGGACAACTATTATACTTGGCTCTTTGTTAGAATGACTATTGCGCTCACCCCCTTTTCAATGCTTTCTGCCCTTGGTTTAGGAATGTGGCTTTCAAGAAAACCTGATATCTTTGCTAAACAAAATATTCTTATATGGATACTTGCTCCATTTAGTCTTTATTACTTAATTCAACATACATTTTTTGGTTATCGATTTCCCTTTATGGCTGGAGATTATCATTTATTCGTATTTCCCTATTCAGCAATACTCGTTTTATTAGCTTTAAAAGCTTTGCCTAAAAAGAGTAATACCCGCCTCTCTAAAGGAATAAAGTATATTTCAAAGTCAACCTATCATATTTTGCTTACACAAATTCTTTATTTTGCCATAGTTATATCAATATATGGAGATCATTACTGTGCTAGTATATTTGGAATTAATACGGGTAATTATTGGGTCTGTCTTGGCTATGCTTTTATCAATTGGGCTATTTGTATACCTATTGGAGCCTTATGGTGGTATTTGGAAAACCTAATACGAATTACAAGAAGGAACAAAAAGAATCTTAATTAAGTTATTAGATACTTTTTCATTTTTTCTTATTATTATAATTCACAAGACTAATACGAAAAACAAATTCTAATGGTAAAGTATTAAAATTTTAAATTTTTATAAGTAAAATAGATCCCTTTAAGTTGTTAAGTACAATGAGCAATCGTCGCTTAGCGTGGTAGAGCGTTAAAGCGTGCCAAAAGCGCTGGTCTGCTAAACCGGTGTCCGATTGGACTCGTGGGTTCAAATCCCACCGATTGCGCTATTAATTGGGTTTAATTTTCAAGGGCCTGTGGTCTAGTGGTAATGACGTCTCGCTTATGTGACATGAATCATGTTGCATTCGAGAATACACCGAGAAGATCCGGAGTTCAAACCTCCGCAGGCCCACTATCTACTCCTTCAAAATTAAAGAAATTTTTAAACTTTTCTGGTCTAATAGCACTCATTTTGCAGTTTTTAAGGTACTTTCCAATATCAGCGATAATTCCTGGAGCATTAGTGCCTTCTTTTAAGATTACCACGTTTTCTAAAAATCCATATCGTTCAATTGAGACTATATCTCGTAAATGACCTCTTCTTATCAATGCTTTTTTAAATTGTCCTTTTGTTTCACCTGTCAAAAAAACAGCTTCAAGCCCTTCTTTAATTAATCTTTTATAGAAATCTAAGGTTAAATCATCTAAAATGCCTTGAATTTGTTGCTTTTCTTTATCAATTGAAACAATTTTAACCCATATAGGGAAATTATCAATAAAATCATATATTTTTATAATTTCTTTGAGGGATTTTTCTTTATTACTACACAATTGTTCTCGTAGTGAATGAAGATTGATTAAAACATCAGTTTGAGGATTTAAAATAGCACAATCTACGAAAATTCCAAACCCTACTTTACCCACATCAATAAGGGTTCCTTTGACTATTATATTAGGATTAATATCCTCAAAATTATTAATCGTTCCAATTTCTTTTTTTAACAAATTGAAAATAAATACTTCTTCCGGACCGATAATTTCAACTTCAATTCGTTTATCAAATTCTCGTAACTTCTTAAATTTAATTTTAGTATTTGGAAAACTTTGACAAAGTTGATTTAAATATTTGAAATATCTTTTGATTATTAGATTTTTTTGATTTTCAGTGGAGATATTGTAGATTTTATCATAAAGGACAAAAGTTTTTACCATTTTCATTCCTATTTTTGCTTTTCCGATAGTTGAAAATGATAGGACTTATATATTATTTGCTCTATGAATGATAAATTACAATTTTGCCTTAATATAAATTTAAATTCAAAAACTTTTATCATTAAATAAATTATTTATTTTATATAGTAAGAGATGGAAAGAGAAAGATTTAACTATTTAATAAATGAACTAAATAGATATGAAGGAGTAGAGGAGATCTTCGTATTAGATAAGGAGGGTGATATTATATTCAAATCTTCAGAATTTCCTTTGACAAATGAAGAAGCTAAAGCTATTCTTCTGTCCTGGAAGCAAAAAGAACCATCCATAATGTTTCAAAATCAAAGATATGCGATATTAAAAAATGATGATCTTCAATTAGCTGCTAAAAATATCACGGGTGGAAAGGGTAATATTGTAGGATCCATAACAAAAGAGGGCGATTATTTAATTGCTCACACAAGAGATGAGGGATTGATCATATTAGAATGGTCCATCCATATCAATAAAGTAGCCTGGAGCTAAAAAGTTTAAGATAAATCTATGTTAAGCTGATATCGACCAATCTTCCTCTTTTTTTCGTTCTACTTAAATAAAAAGTATTTGTAAAACCATTTTAAATAACGTCAAATTCTCATCTTTTTAAAAAATTAAAAAAAAATATAAATTGAATTATTTATTACTTCTTTTTAATCAGAAAAAAATAATGTAAACAATATTAAATTAAAAATTAAAAATTCAAATAGAGTTCAGGTATTAAATAATTCTCTATAGATTTTAATAATATTTTTGAATAAATTAAGGAGGCTGATGGAAGATTTTCTCACAGCAAGGAAGAGGATATGATATGGCGATTACCCAATTTTCCCCTGAGGGTCGTCTTTTTCAGGTTGAATATGCGATAGAAGCCGTAAGAAGAGGAACAACGGCAATTTGTTGTAGAAATAAGGATTCTGTTGTGTTTGCCGTTGAAAAGAAAAGTTCTGAACTTCAAGAGGTAATAGGTTCAGAAAAGATTTTTAAAATTGATGACCATGTTGGGGTCGCAATCGCCGGATTAACTGCTGATGCGAGAGTATTAGTAGATAGAGCAAGAGTACAAGCTCAAGTTAATCTTTTAAATTATGATGAAAAAATTACGGTAAAAGATAGCACATTAAATATATGCGAATATTTACAATTATTTACCCAGAATGCAGGTGTAAGACCTTTTGGGGTGAGTCTTCTTATTGCTGGGATTGATCCAGATGGAAAGACTTCCTTATATTTGACTGATCCAAGTGGTGCTATGTGGGGTTATAAAGCATTCGCAATAGGCTCTGGAGCAACTGAAGCAAGAACCTACCTTGAAGAACACTATAAAGAAGAAATGAATGATGAGGAATTAACACTATTACCCTTACAAACCTTAAAATCATTGATGGGTGATAATTTAAATAAAAACTCCTGTGATGTTGCTCTAATTTTAAAAGATGATAGAAAATTTAAGTTATTAGATTTACAAGAAAAGGAAGAATTATTAAATAAAATTTAATTTTCCCTTTAAAAATTCTTTCGAGTCTCTCTCTAATAAGATTTATTCAATAATAGAAGGAAGATAAAATAAGTTATTGCAAAAATCCAATTAAAATAGTCAAAGATAAATCCTTATGATTGACAGAGCAAGAATAAATTTAGGTGGCTTTATCATTGGACGTATTGAGAAGGAAGGAAGAAGCTTTGAAATGCTTCTCGATCCAGAACGAGCTTGGGATGCTAAAAAATTTATCCGGGAAGAGATAAATAGAAGATTAAAAGAAGGTAAGGAAAAGACTAGATTGAGCACCCAAGAATTATTAGAAAATCCTGATATCTCTATTGATTTAATTTTTGAAAGTTTTACAGTTTTTGAAGATTTACGTCGCGGTAAAAAAGCAACAGATGGCGACATGGAAGCTGTATTCGACACAATAGATGGTAGAGTGATTGCTTGTCATATCTTATTAGAAGGAGAGATTCAATGGACAAAAACACAGAGAGAAGAGGAAAGAGAAAAGAAACTCAAGCAAATAATTACCATAATTTCTAAAAATGCGATAAATCCTCAGAATAAAAAACCTCACCCATATCAAAGAATTGAAAAAGCAATCGAAGAGGCTAAAATTAAAATTGATTTAATGAAAAATGCTGAAGAACAAGTCGAAGATATAGTTAAACAAATAAGAGCTATTATACCTATTCGAATGGAGCAAGTTGAAATGGCAATTAAAATTCCTTCCGCTTTTACAGCAAAAGGATATAATATTGTTGCTCAATTAGCACAAATTAAAAGAGAAGAATGGCAATCTGATGGATCCTGGGTTTCTGTTGTAGATTTACCGGCAGGACTACAAATGGAGCTATTAGATAAGCTCAATAAATTAACACACGGAAGAGTTCAGACAAAATTGTTGAAATCTAACTAAATTTTTAAATAATCTCTGCTTACATTATTTTTGTTGGTTAGGCATATATAAAATAAAGATCTGAGTGTGATTATAGAAATATGGAAAATGAAGAAGATGAGTTAAATGAGAATTCAAATCAAGATAAAGTGGATGAAGAAGAATTGGAAGAAGATGACAATGAAGATATGGATGATATTGAGTCTGATGAAGAAGATCTCGAAGATGACTTTGATATTGAAGAATATGCAAGAGATCTTGTAGCTCCTGGAGAAGTGTTAACTGAGGATGTGAATAATTTCCTTCCAGGAAGAGGAACAATCTTAAATAGAGAAAAAACTAAAATTATTTCTCTTAATATAGGCCTAAAGCAGGTTAAAAAGAATTACATTAATGTAATACCATTAAAGGGGTTTTATACACCACGAACAGGAGATAAAGTAATTGCATTGGTTGTTGATAAGAATCCTGTTAGATATAAGTGTGATATTAATGCAAGAGAGCTTGGAATGCTAAAACCAAAAAATACAATTAAGAGAAGCAGGATTAGACTTCGAGGAGGCCATACTGATAATTCCGAAGCTTCAGCAGAAAAATATCAAATTGGAGATATTTTAATAGTAAAAATTTTATATGCTGACCGTTTAAATGCTCCTGAATTGACTACAGTAGGCAAATATTTAGGGAGAAGAAAAGATGGATTAGTAATATCTATTGATCCTCCAAAAATTCCCCGGGTTATAGGTCGGAATGGATCAATGATAAAAAATTTAAAAAATTTAACCGGATGCAATATTTTTGTAACACAAAATGGACGTATTTGGTTAAAAGGAGAAGATATAGCACATGAGAGATTATTAATTGACGCTATAAAAAAAATTGAAAAAGAAGCCCATACTGTTGGGTTGACAGATAGAATGTTAGTTTATATTCAAAATGAAAAAAATGAAAGAGGAATTAAGTAAATGCCATTAATTATTAATGATGAATACCCCAAAAAATTATTTCGAGAAGATGGAAAAAGATTAGATGGAAGAGAAAAGCAAGAATTAAGACCACTTAAATTGGAAGTTGGTGTAATTGAAAATGCGGATGGTTCTGCTTACTTAGAATGGGGAAATAATAAAATTTTCGCTGCTGTATATGGACCTCGAGAAGTCCATCCACATCATTTAGCAAAACCAGATAAAGGTATTTTAAGGGTTTTCTACCGTATGGCAACCTTTTCTGTATTTGATAGAAAACGCCCAGCTCCAGGTAGAAGAGAAAAAGAAATTTCTATGATAATAACTGATTGTATAGAACCTATTTTATTTCTAGAATTGTATCCTGGTACTGCTTTTGAAGTCTTTATTGATGTTATGGATGCAGATGGAGGAACAAGATGCGCAAGTACGACTGTTGCATCATTAGCTTTAGCAGATGCTGGCATTCCTATGAGGAGTTTAGTATCTGCTGTTGCTGTAGGAAAGATAGATGGAGAACTTGTTACTGATCTTTCTGGTGTCGAAGACAAAGCTGGTGAAGCTGATATGCCATGCGCAATAACTTGGTTCAATAATGAAATATCATTACTTCAATTCGATGGGAATATGGATTTAGAAGATTTTAATAAATGCTTAAACCTTGCTAAGGATGCTTTGAACAAAATTCATGAAATTCAATTGGATGCATTAAAAGCTAAGTATATCGCGATTCAAGAAAAATATATTGGAGGAGAATCGTAAGGATGATGAACATTAGACGCGTTATATCAACCATAGAGAAAAATTACATAATAAGCAATTTAAGAAAAGAAGAAAGAATTGATGGTAGAGGACTATGGGATTATAGAGATTGGACAATTAAACCTGATGTCATCGCTTCAGCAGAAGGATCTGCTGATGTGACCCTGGGAGGAACTAGGGTTATTACTGGACTAAAGTATGAGGTAGGTGAACCATTCCCCGATTTACCTAATGAAGGAGTTTGTACTATCATGGCAGAGTTATTACCTTTAGCCTCGCCCTTATTTGAAAGAGGACCCCCTGATGAGCAATCAATCGAATTAGCTAGAGTAGTAGATCGAGGAATTAGACATGCTGATTGTGTTCAAACTAAGAAATTATGTATAAAGGAAAACGAAGCTGTGTATATTCTTTTTGTCGATATGTATGTTATTAATTACTCTGGAAATTTGATAGATACTGGAGGTATAAGTTCCCTTGTGACGTTAATTTCTTGTCATTTACCAGAAGGAATCTGGAAAGATGACCATCTAGAATGGACCGGTAAGTATTTAACTGGTAAATCAATTATCAACGAACTACCCATGGTGTTAACATTCGGAAAAATCGACGATATGATCTTCTTGGATCCGAGTTTACCAGAAGAGTTAATATGCGATGGTAGACTCTCGATAGCAGTGACAGAGAATAAAGTAACATCAATTCAGAAAAGTGGTGCAGCTACCTTTTCCATTGATGAGATTGTAATGCTAGGTAAGAAAGCAATGGAAATAGGGAACAAACTTCGTAAAGAATTGAATTTATGGCAATATGAAGTTAAATATTAATAAAGTATAATTTAATTCTTTTAAATTTAAAATTTAATTTGATACTTATTTTTTGAACTTTTTTTTTAAACTTTTCAGAATCGTTATTTTAGTAAAATTTAAAGTTAATAGAAGGTTTTTATCAAACATTATTGATTGAAATTTAAAAAGTGATATTGATGGGTAAAACAAAAAAAACCGGTTTGTCAGCAACTTTTGGTGCTCGTTATGGTGCGAATGTAAGGAAAAAATGGAGATTAATAATGGAAAAACAAAAAGGAGGGCAGTTAAAATGCCCTAAATGTGAGACAAAAGGATCAATACATAGAATTTCAACAGGAATATGGCATTGTAGAAAATGTGATGCTAAATTTACTGGAGGTGCTTATGATACAGAAACACCTCGTGGTGCTGAATCATTCAGAATTGCTCGACGTAAACAGAGAGAAATTGAAGCGATCGAAGAATGATGAAAAAATCTAATGCATTCCGAATCAAATCCAAAGTTTTAATCAATTTCAAAAACTCCTCTTTGTGTGAAATAGCATATAATTCCTATTTACCCGAATTTAATATAAAAAAAAGCAAACGCTCAAAAATAATGCTTGAACGTAAGGAAAATCTACTAATCTTCAATGTGAAAAGTGAAGACATTACTGCTTTTAGGGCATCTATTAATGAAATTATCAGTTTTGGTAAAATTATTGAGAAATCCCTACTCCTAATCTAATAAAATTCGGTTTTTACCATCAAAGAGACCCCATTAATCCCTTTTTCCGAAAATTTCAAATTCTAACAATCATTTTGTTTTTTAAAAAAAAATATTACATAATAAAAATGACAATTAATTTAGACCGATTAGATGAGGAAACTAAGAAAAAAATCCAAAATTTAACACAACTTGGCCAAAGTTTAGAATTTCTAGTACAACAAAAAAACCAATTGGATCGAGCATTACGAGAGACCGAGTTAGCGATTGAAGAATTAGAAAAAGTCAGTTCTGATACCAATGTGTACAAAAGTATTGGTGGTATCTTAGTTAAAAGTGAGAAGGATAAATTACTTAATGAAAAAAAATCCTTAAAAGAAACTCTTACGATGAGGGTAAAAACAATAGAGCAAAAAGAGGAAAGAACTAGAAGTTCTTTTGAAAGTATGCAAAAATCACTCCAAGCAGATTTACAAAATCAATAATCATATATGGCAATAATGGCTTTTAATCAAATTTTTAATTATTTGAAGGATAAATCAATATTAATTACTTCTCATAATCTTGTGGATCTTGATGGTTTTGTTTCTAGTGTATTATTAGATTTTTTTTTACGAGATTTTAATCATAACTACAATGTTAATATTTATTTTTCTGGAATTTCAAAAAATACGTTAGATTTTATGAATAATTTTATTACAATTTTTCCAGATTTTAGATATGAGATATTGGATAAGATTAACCTATCTGAATTTGATATCATTATTATTTTAGATACTAATAATTTGGATTTATTAGATTATTTAAATGACAATAATCGGGACTATCCCTTTATTTTTATCGATCACCATCTAAATCTTGGAAAAAAATACAAAATGAATTTAGAATCATATAATATAATCTTTGATGAATACACTTCAACTGCTGAGATCATATTTGAGATTTTTGACTTTTACGATGTTTTACTTCCACTTCCATATAGATATCTTCTTGCGTCAGCCATTTTAACAGACTCTGGTTTTCTCAAATATGCCAATAGTAAAACTATTATGCATATGTCAAAAATATTACAGGAAGAAATCGAATATCAAGATGTTATTGGATTATTTAATACCTTTACCGAAGTATCTGAAAAAATAGCTAAAATAAAAGGGCTACAAAGAGTAGAATTATTCCGAGTTGAAGATTGGCTTATTGGAATATCCCACGTAAGTAGTTTTGGTTCAATAATAGCATCTATGTTAATAAATATAGGTTTTGATATAAGTATAGTATATTCCAAAGTTAAATCAGAATTTAGAATAAGTACCAGAGCAAATAAAGAGATTTGTTCAAAGACAGGACTACATCTTGGAAAATTATTAAATGAAATAGGCAACGGAACCGGAGGAGGACATGAGGGTGCTGCTTCTCTTAATGCTGAAATTAATATTGAAAACTTCCTTAAAACGTTATTAAAACAAATTAAAAAAATCTTAATTAAAAAACAACCTCTATAAATTAAAAAAATGTCTTTAACTTATTAAAATGAATTTAATTAAATTTAGCAATTTTTATTATCGATATAAAGGAAACGAAGAATATGCTCTAAAAGATATTAATTTAGAAATTACTAACAATAAATTCATTTTATTAGCAGGAGAAACAGGATCAGGAAAAACTTCACTAATTCGATGTATGAATGGCTTGATTCCGCAATTCTATTCGGGTTATTATAAGGGCGCGGTTGTAATCAATGGCAAAGACACTAACAAAACCCCAATATCAGAATTATCTACTGAAATTGGAATCGTATTCCAAAATCCGGAAAATCAATTAGTAGCAATGAATGTAGAGCATGAAATTGTTTTTGGGATGGAAAATTTGGGATTTCCAAAAGAAAAAATTCACCAAAAGATGGAGGAAGTGATCCGTCTTACTGAAATCGAAAAAATCCTTAATAAAGCTCCTTTTGAGATTAGCGGAGGAGAACAACAAAGAGTAGCAATTGCTTCTGTATTAGTGTTAGATCCTAAGATTATAATTCTTGACGAGCCGACGGCTAATCTCGATCCTCTTTTCGCAAATAAAATTTTACAACTTCTTAAGAAAATACAGAAAGAACGAAATATTACAATAATTATAAGTGAACACCGAATGGATTTAATATTTCCTCTTATTGATGAAATTATCCTAATTGATAAGGGTGAGATTATTTCACATGATTCTAAACTAAATGTCGTTAATAGTCTTGAATTTAAAAATTTACAAATAAACAAACCAAGAATTTATTCAATTTTTAATGAATTAAAACAGAGAAAGCTATATAATGATGAAATACCTTTTTCTATTGAAAAAGGTATCCAGCTACTTAAAACTTTAATATTATCTAAGGGTGGTAATTTTTAAAGTTGATAAACCGCTAATTATGCTTGATAATGTAGACTATTGTTATCCGAATGGAACTAAAGCTTTAAAAGATATATCATTGAATATTCATAAGGGTGAATTTATAGCAATTATGGGTCAAAATGGAGCTGGAAAAACAACATTAATTCGATTATTGAATGGGTTGCTAAAACCAACAAAAGGGGATATCTATTTTGAAAACGAGAATATTAACACTAAAACTGTTGCGACACTTTCAAAAAAGATCGGTATCATTTTTCAAAACCCAACTCATCAATTATTTTCTAATACTGTGGAAGATGAAATACTATTTTCATTAAAGAGTTTAGGATTAGATAAAAGCGAGATGAAGATAAAAGCCGAAAAGGTGATAAATCAATTCAACTTTGTAAACTATCGTAATAGATCTCCTCTAAATTTATCAGGGGGTGAGGCAAAAAGGTTAGCTATTGCTTCAATAATATGTAGAGACCCTGAAGTAATAATTTTTGACGAACCTACACTAGGTCAAGATGAGGAAGGCATCAAATTTTTTATAAATTTAATTAATCAAGAATTAGATAAAGGTACGACCCTTATAATAGTAACTCATAATATAGAATTTACCATAGACTTTATCCCAAGAACTATTTTGATGGTGAATGGAAAAATAGTTGCAGATGGCCCTACAAAGGATGTCTTAATAAATGAAATGCTTATTGATAAATCTTCCCTTATTTTACCACAAATTCATCAATTCAAGATTGAACTTAAAAAAATAGGAATAAAAATTCCGGATAATGTGTTTCATGAAAGTGAATTAATAGAATTTCTTTCAAATTTATTACAAAATAATTCTAATAAGAAATAAGGTAAAAAGTACATGTCTCTTCAATTTCTTAATGCATTTAAATTTCTTAAAAAAGATTCATTTATACATAGGTTAGATCCGAGAACCAAACTGATTTTAGCTTTATGTTACACATTTCAGTCATTACTTTTTACGGAAATAATCCCTTTATTTCTTATTTTTATATCTATTCTACCTATAATCTTATTAGGTAAATTATTAAAACAGTGGTTAAAAAGTATAAAGGGTATGGCAATTTTATTTCTAATAATAATTCTACTTAATACATGGTTTTATCCGGTCAATGGTTTATTTTTCGGTATCGCTATGAGTTTTAGAATTTTGATAATGATATCGGCATTTTCAGTTTTCTTTTTGACTGTTGACCCTAATGAGTTTGCTTTATCATTAATATCAATGAAAATCCCTTATGAATTTGCATTTTCTTTTTCTTTAGCCTTCAGATTTGTTCCTACCATAGCTTTAGAAGCCCAAAATATAATAGATGCCCAACAAAGCCGTGGGTATGAAATGCAAAAAAAGGGGTTGATAAATCAAGTAAAAAATCTATTTCCACTCTTAGTCCCTCTGATAATCAATGCAATTAAAAGGGCGTTCAATGTGGCTGAAGCACTTGAATCAAGAGCTTTTGGGAGTAAACGAGAAAGAACTTATTATTTCACAATCAATTTTAAATTTTGGGATTTTATCTTTTCTATTTATTTAGTAGGATTATTAATATTATCATTTTATGTAAGGATCTTTTTCATTAGTATGCCTATATGGTTTAAATGGAGTTTTCCTCTATGATCGAAAAATTTATCCGTAATTTAGAAAGTCATTTAAAAATATATGTTGGTTTACTTGAAGTAACTTTAGAGTTAAATGATTTTTCTTCAAATGAGTTTCTTGCTTTAAGTAATTATATTGAGAATAATTATAATCATGTAGTACTACAAATCTTTAACGAAAAGTATATTGTCAATACCGACCATATATTATCCGCTTGTTATTTTGCACATAAAGCTTTTTTATCAAAAATTAATATCTCTAAATCTAAAAATATCGAATTATTACTTTACCTTTCAACAAATAGACAAATTAAAAATGCCATTTATGATTTTGGACTTGATTATAATAACGGTTTAAAACAAAATTATCTCATTTGCATAATTTCCCCTCAGAATAATCTTGAAATGATTTACTTGGATTTAAAAAAGAAAATCACATTAAATGAAATTAAGCTAGAGATAGAAAGTAAATCGATTGAAAAATTTTATCGAATTAAAAATTATTTTAATATTACAGATAATCAATTAAAAGTAATTCTAAAGTCATATAACTTATATAAGGAAAAAAAAAATTTGTTTGACTTTACGTTAGATGATCTTTTTTTAGCTCTTTCTGACATAATTCGAGAAAAAATGTTACTCTTAAGTCTTGAAAAAATAACACTTAACTCATTACTATAATTCTGTTGTATTGATAATGTCAGTTGGTTTTAAAAATGATATTCCTGACATATTTCCTAAAATTTCAAACCTTATTATTTTGTCTGGAAAATCTAAATTAACTTTGTTCTTGATAAGGTTCGCTATAGTATTAATAAAAGAATTTCGCTCTATAATTTTACTTTTCCTTCTTTTTAGATCAATTCGAAAAGTATCACCTTCATGAATATATTGACTATAATGAAAATTAACAAATTCCTTTATAAAATTCAAATTGGTTTCACAAACGTGGTCAATGGGGACAATCTTCAATATGAATTTGAAAAAATTTTTATCTTTGCTCAGAATCTCCTTAACTTTTGAAAGAATATCCCTGTTGTTTAAATTAGTTGTTGCGGTAATTAGACCAGGAAAATCTAAACTAGATATAATTGGATATTTGTCCCCACATATTAATAATGTAAACCATAATTCTGCCCCTGCATTAGTTTCATTATATCTAGAACTAGATATTAATAAATTAAAATTATTCATTAAACGCTAACCATATAGTTTTAGTTCTGATTCAATATATTGATTATTTCTTCTTCTGAAATTAACCCAATTCGAAGGAATTTCGGCTTATTAGTCGTACAATCAACAATGGTTGTTGGTATCTTAGATTTTGATTTACCCCCATCAATGATTAGGTCAATAGGAGTTAAAAATTTTTTCGCAATCTCATCTCCACTAATAGCAGGTGGTTCATTTGAATAATTCGCTGATGTACCGATAAGCCCTCCAAAAATGTTCTGCTTCTTTAAAAGAAGTAAGATATTTCTTATTATCTCATTACTCGGAACTCGAATTCCAATTGTATCTTGAAATGCAGTTACTTCTGCTGGAATTATGTTTGGAATTTTTCTTTTTAAGATTAATGTTAATTGACCCGGCCAGAAATGATTCGCTAATTTTTCTGCCATTTCATTAAATTCAGCAATTTTTTTTGCTTCTTCTAGATCGTACACTAATAATAGTAACCCCTTCGATCGGTCTCTAAATTTTATTTGAAAAATTTTTTCAATAACATCTAGATTCTTTGGATCACCCCCAATCCCATAAACAGAATCCGTTGGGAAGGCGATAATCTTTCCTTCTACAATCTGTTCTAAAGCAATATCTAGAACATATTGGATTTCTTCAATTTTTTTAGATGAGACTTTGATTAAAAAACCCATATAAAATCTACTGAGATTGAAGTTTTTAATTAAAAAAATTCTACCAATTTATAATTTCTCTTGGCAACTTAATTGATTTGCGATGTGTTTCCAATTTCTATCTATCTCTTCTTGAAGTTCAATCATATCTTTTTCTGATAATTTTGCAAATCTTTTCTGTCTTGAAAGATAATCAATTAGTGGTATCCGTTTAGCGGGATCAAGAACCGACTTACTCCTCTTGGATAACGTTACTACCCCATTCTCGACTTCATACAGTATCCATACTCCTGTCTTAACAGCAAGACGTGCTAATTCAATTGAGTCATTTGAATCATAACCCCATCCTGGAGGACATGGTGCAAGAATATGGATATATCGACACCCTTCTATAGATTTTGCTTTCTTAAATTTATCATATAAATCTAAAGGTTCACTTATTGAACATGTAGCAACGTATGGTATCTCATGTGCCGCCATAATCGCTGGTAGATTCTTTTTATACCGATCTTTTCCTAGAGTTGTAGTAGTTGTTATAGCACCGTGCGGAGTACTTGAGGATCTTTGTATTCCGGTATTCATATATGCTTCATTATCATAACATACATAGATTTGATCCGAGTTCCTCTCAGCTGCACCACTTAAACCTTGTATACCAATATCTGCTGTTCCACCATCTCCTGCAAAGGTAATTGTCGTCATTTTTTCCCACTTCTTCCCAGGAAAGCGATATGCTTTTGCTTTAAAGGCAGCAGACATGCCTGTGGCTGCTGCAGCCCCTGCCGCAAATGCCATATTGGTAAATGGAAAATTAGGTGCTGTCTTTGGCCATAGTCCGATAACTACATTCAAGCAAGAAGCAGGTGTTATTAAAGCAGTATTAGGCCCGAGAGCCTTCATTGCCCATCTTAAAGCTAATTCTAATCCACATCCCGCACAACATGAATTTCCTGGAAGGAAATACTCTTCTTGGCATGAATCTAAAGCTTCTTTTATAGTTGTCATTTTTTATTTTACCTCTAGTAATCCATCCCAGAGGGTTCCGTTCAATAAATTTTTAGGAAACTCTCCAGTTTCATATAATTTAACTAACATTTTTAATTGCTCTTTTTGTTGTTCCAAGGTCACTTCTCGACCTCCTAAACCATTAATAATAGGAAATATTTCTGCTGCCCCATTCACTCCTTGAAGTGCAGCTTTCACTTCACTACTTACCGGACCACCAGTTTGAGAACCAAACGCAGTTGCGCGATCTATTACTCCAATTAATTTTACCTTTTTGGCTATTTTAATTATATCTTCTGTCGGGAATGGTCTAAAATGTCGTAATTTTAACATCCCCACTTTGAATCCCTCCTCTCGTAATTGATCAATTGCTTCTTCCATCTGTAAGGCCAAATCTCCATAGTTCACCATTATAACCTCAGCATCATTAAGTTTATATTCTTGAGTTAGACCATTACCATAACTTCTACCAAAATGCTTTTCAAATTCTTTAGCAATAAGCTTAATTTTATCTTTAGCTTTTAAGAATGCATCTTGGATCTTCATTCTAAATTCATAATAGAAACTAGAAGGCATGATAAGATTTCCGAACATCATTGGTCTATCAGGATCCATCCAAATATGAGGCCACCCTTCTTCACTAGGCAAAGGAGGTAAAAATTGATCCACTTTTTCTTGATCTTCAATAATTACAGGTTTAGATGTATGAGAAAGAATAAATCCACCATAGGCTACAAATTTAGGTAATAAAATCTCTGGATCTTCACAAAGTTTATACGACATTAATACTTCGTCATATATTTCCTGATGAGATGCACAAAAAGATGTAATCCAACCTGTATCTCTTTGACTCATAACATCCGTAAAATCTGCCCATATATTCCATGGGGGTGCTGGACCTCGGGAAGCAATTGTCATAACTATTGGTAATCTTGCTCCTGCTGCCCAATGAACCATTTCATGCATATAAAATAAGCCTTGACCGGAAGTTGCTGTGAAAGTACGGGTTCCTGCTTTACTTGCTGCTACAATTGACGCTAATACGCTATGTTCTGATTCCATTTTTATATACTGTGTTCCGGGCATCTCCCCATTATCAACAAATTCCGATAATTTTTCAACTACAGTAGTTTGAGGGGTGATAGGGTAAGCACTAATAACTTGAACTCGAGCTGATTTTGCAGCATAAGCTACTGCAACATTACCCTTTATTATTATTGTTTCTTTCTCTTGAATAAAATCATTCTGACTCTGGGTCATCTTTTTCCTCGCTTTCTCTTATCATTTTAATATTATTTGTTGGGCATTCATTGGCACAGATACCACAACCTTTACAATATCGTAAATCTATTTCAAATGAACCATCTTCTTGTTTTTTTATTGTCCCTTCAGGACAATACATCCAACATATACCACACTTATTGCAATTTTCATTTATTACCGGTCTAAAAGTTCTCCAATCTCCAGTTGTTCCAATACTACCATCAATAGGTAGTGAGATCGGAATAGGTGGTAATTCCTTCCAATTTTTATATTCTTGAACTTTTGGACGTTCTTGACGAGATTTATTTATTTTTTTCCATTTTTCAGTATCTAATTCTGACAAATTTAAACCTCCTTAACTGTATCATAAGCATCTTTTGCGACGCTCATATTTTTGGTTAATCTTACTTCACCAAACTCTTTTTTTATCACTTTTTCCATAATTCCAAGATCATAGTATCCCGTGATCTTTCCAAATGCCCCTAGCATGGGAATATTTAATATAGGACCACTTGAATGCATGAAATTTCTTGTAATGCAGATACCTGTTGCATCAACAATAAATAATTTAATATCATTTCCAAATTTCTTTGTATCGAAAGATTTACTACTATTAACAATCAAAACTACTCCATCTTTAATGGTATCTTTTATTTTTGGCATAAGTAATAGTGAAGTATCAAAAATTACCATATAATCTGGATCGACAACACTATCATAAGTCCGAATAGGCTTATTTTCAGAAAGTTTTGTAAATGCCTGAATTGGAGCACCTCTTCGCTCTGCGCCTATAATAGGAATCGCTATAGCATCTTTAAATCCTTTTTCGAAAGCCATTTGTGCGAGGAGTTGACTTGCTGTAATAGCAGTTTGTCCACCCCTCCCATGAAATGTTATTTCGATAATTCCTTTATTTTTCAATTTTCAACAACTTTTAGGTCAATGACTAAATATTTGAATGATAAAATTATAATAAAGCAATTTCGTGAGCAATCTTTTAAAAATATCTTTAAGTGAACTACTAAGGTAAATTAATTACCATTAAATTAAAAATTTCTTAAAAAAATTTATAAGTAAGTGGTTTAATAGTCATGAACTATTTGATTAATTATCTCTCATAAATTGCCGTATTAGTTGTAAGTAGAAAAAGAATTTAAAACTAAAATATTTTATCAAAGAATAGTACGAAATGTCAGAAAAATCTAAAGAAACTGAAGAAGAATTTTCATTTATTTGTCCAAGTTGCAAACAAGGTAAAATATTTATAAAAAAGACGGTTTATGAATTGCCAGATAAAGATCAAATGCTAATTATTAAATTTGAATGCAATCACTGCAATTTTACCAATAATGATATTATCCCGCTAACTACAAATATGGAACCAGGTATAAAGTTATTAAAAATCGAAAATGAAGAGGATTTAAAATCTAAAATTTACCGCTCTCCAATAGCAAAATTAGAAATTCCTGAATTAGAACTTATGGTAGAGCCAGGACCGAGTGCTAATTTTTATTATACTAATGTTGAAGGTATTTTAGACCGATTTGAAAGAGCTGTATTAATATATTTTGATAATCTTCAAACTAACGACCCAGAGAAGAATGAAATTCAAGAATTATTAGATAATATCGCTAAAGCTAAAAAAGGGGAACTACCAGTAACTCTCAAACTTACTGATGAGGGAGGGGGAAGTTATATCATCCCTCAAAATGAATCAAAATATGAATTCATTCGATCAAAGTCCGTTAATTCTAATGATATCTAATTGCCATAGATATAATAATTATTTTATATTAGAATTCAATATTATTAATTCAATTATTTAAAAGTGAATAAAGATGAATATAAAAAAGGTGGGGATTTTAACGGGCGGAGGTGACTGCCCGGGACTAAATTCCGTAATTTATGGGATAATGTTAAAAGCTTATGATGCAGGAATACAATGCGTTGGTATTTTAAAAGGTTGGAAAGGATTTATTGAAAATAAAACAATTCTGTTGAATATTGCTGACCATGATGACCTTCATACAGAAGGAGGAACCTTATTATATACTAGTAGAACAAATCCTTTTAAAGGGGCTACTTCGAAAGAAGAAAAGGCTAAAGAGTTAACTAATCAGTTTAAAACCTTAGGTATTGATGCTCTAATCGCAATTGGAGGAGATGATACACTTGGAGTGGCTGATTCTATGTATAAACACGCTAATGCAAAGATAGTAGGTTGTCCAAAAACGATAGATAATGATCTAGCTGGAACTCATTATACATTTGGATTTTGGAGTGCTGTACAATTGGCATCTAATGCGATGGATAATTTAACTTCAACTGCTCGTTCTCATCAAAGAGTTTTCGTAGTAGAAGTAATGGGACGCGATGCTGGTTTTTTAACGATGTATAGTGGTATCTCTGCTGGAGCGGACATAATTTTAATTCCAGAAACGCCTTTTGATTTCGAGAAAGATGTTATCGATGTTTTAAAGAAAAGGGTTAATGCAGGATACACGTATCATATTATTGCAACTTCTGAGGGTGCTTATCCCAATGTTAAGTCATTAGAAAGAGATTTCAAAACTCTATCAAAAGAAACAATAAGTAAATTACCTAAAGATACTTTTGGTAATCCCCTACTGGCAAAATTAAATATTTCTCAAATCATAGTAGATGAATTAAATTTAAGGGATGATTTAAAACAAGAATTTGAAAAAAATGATGTCGAATTTGAATGTAGAAGTGTAGTATTAGGACATACAATGCGAGCAGGTACTCCAAATTCATTCGATCGAATTCTCGGTTTAAGGTTTGGTTTAGCTGCGATGAAAATGGTCCTTGAAGGCAATTTTGGAAATATGGTGTCATTACAAGGAAATAAAATTAAAACAGTACCATTGTCAGAAGGAGTAAAAAAGAAATATATCACTGCTGAAAATGATAAAATGGAATTAAGAGATTTATTGGTTAAAATTCGGTATCTTTCTAAACAGAAATAATTTAACCAAAATGCTTTTCTTCCTCTTGGTCTGCATCAATTGCATCTTTTTCAACATCACGATCTAACCATTTTTCGCTCAATAGCTCTTTATAATACTCGTGTTGGATTATGAGATTCATGATTTCGGTTGTTCCAGTCCATAATTCTCCAATTCTTGAATCGCGAAGTATCCTTTCAATTGGATACACAGTAGTATATCCGATGCCTCCCATTATTTGCATTGCGTTATTTATAATTTTCCAACAAGATTTAGTAGAAAACTTCTTTGATTCCGAAACTAATCTTCGTTGTAATGCAGATGGTGCCCCATTGTCAATTGTTTTTGCAGTATTAAGTACAATTGATCTTGCTGCATCTAACAGAGTTATGCTATCTGCAATTTTAAAATTAATTGCTTGAAAGTTCTTTATTGTTTGTCCAAAGGCTTTTCTCTTAGTTGAATATTTAGTTGCAATATGAAGACAAGTTCTTGCGGAGCCTAATGAACCTGCCGCTGTTGTAAGACGCTCAGGAACCATCATCTGATAAAAAATTTGACCTCCCTTCCCTTCCCCCATAATGATGTTTTCTTGGGGGACTTCAACATTCTCAAATTTTAATCTTCCGGCGCCTCCACCTCTTGTCCCTAATAAACCGTATATATATTCCGTTTCAACCCCTTCACATCGATCAACAATAAAAAGACTAAGTGTCGATCGAGGATCAGCTTTAGGATCGAGATTTGTTTTAGCATAAACTAAAAAGAAATCAGCACCCTCAGCTCCTACAACAAAACGTTTTTCACCATTTAATATGTAAGAATCTCCTTTTTTAACTGCAGTACACGTTGCTCCAAAAAAGTCTGAACCTCCTCTTGGTTCTGTTAAAGCTTCTGCAGTATATTTCTTCCCTTCACACATTGGTTTTAAATAATTTAATTTTTGTTCTTTAGTGCCAAACATATTAATAGCTTCTCCAGTAATTATTGGCAAAGAATATAAACATGGTAATGAACTTCCCAATACGCCTACTTCCTCAAGTGCAACAACTTCACATTCCCAATTTAACCCTCGACCACCAAATTCTTTTGGAAATCGTAAACCTATAAGATTATGTTTACCAAGTTTTTGTAAATATTCAATTGGATAATTTATTTCCTCTTTATCCATCTTCTTGATTAATGTGTGGGGAATTTCTTCTCTTACAAATGCTCGTACCTCTTCCTTTATATTTTTAGCTTCTTCGCTTATAATGTAATCAAACAATTTTGAATCTCCCTTAATAATATACTTTTCGATAGTTAGTAATGAATAGTCTAATAAAAATTATAATATGTGAAAATTTTCTAGTGATAATTTTCAAACTTCAGCTAAAGTTCATGATTTTAAACTATAAATTAGATTAATCTTTCTTATTGATAGCATAAATGAAAAAATTTTTGAGATTAGATCTCATCCCATTCTCATTAGATTCCCATAACTAGATGATTCAAAAATGTTCTCTAAAATTAAAAATTCCTATCACGAATACCCTAACCCATTTAAGGTGCTCGTTTTTGCGACTTTCATAGATAGATTAGGGAGTTTTCTATTATTCCCTTTTTTTGCGTTGTATATAACCAATCATTTTGGGGTGGGGATGACACAAGTAGGATTCTTATTTATGGTATTTTCTGCAGGAAGCATAATCGGTAGTGGAATAGGAGGTGCCTTAGCTGATAAATATGGACGTCGTGCGATGCTTCTTTTAGGTTTGGTTGCAAGTGGAGTAGGAAGTATCGCAATGGGGTTAATCAATGATTTGAATATTTTTTTCATTATCGCTTCAATTTTGGGAGTATTGGGCGATTTAGGAGGTCCAGCACGACAAGCAATGGTAGCTGATTTACTTCCAAAGGAAAAGCAGGCAGAGGGCTTTGGACTTTTGCGGGTAGCAGTTAATCTTTCAGCCACGATTGGGCCTATTCTTGGGGGATTTTTAGCAACTCAATCTTATCTGTTTTTATTTATTGCTGATGCGGTGGGTAGCTTAATTACTGCAATGATTGTATATTTTGTAATTCCAGAAACAAAACCACAAATAAAAGATAATAAACCTGAAGAAACAGTAATTAAAACTATTATTGGATATAAAGAAGTTTTAAAGGATCGGGTCTATATATTATTTCTATCGGTTTCTGCAATAACAGTAATCGTCTACATGCAGTTAAATAGCACACTATCGGTATTTTTAAATAAAGTTCATGGATTTCCGATTGAAACTTTTGGCTTTTTACTAAGTTTGAATGCGCTTATGGTGGTTGTATTTCAGTTTTGGATAACCAAGAAAATTTCAAAATACGCCCCTATGAAGATGATGATAGTTGGGACTTTGTTTTATATGATTGGATTTGGGATGTATGGTTTTATCTCTGCCCCATATCTGTATTTTATAGCAATGGTTATCTTAACCATAGGAGAGATGATTGTGATTCCTGTATCTTTGGGTGCAGCAGCTTCTTTTGCTCCAGAAGACAAGAGAGGGCGATACATGGCTGTCTTTGGATTCCATTGGTCAATTCCAAATTTGTTTGGGGTCTTAGCCGCAGGATTAGTCATGGACCACCTTGGTCCAAATTGGGTATGGTATTTAGCAGGTATTCTTTGTATGATGGCTATAGTAGGATTTTGGTTACTTAATGGCGTTACTAAAGATCGCTTTAAAGAACAAATTAAAATTCCTATTGAAGAAGTTCATCAAGTTTAAGATAATATCAAGACATATATTGTATATCGTAAAAGTTCTGTTTCACGAACTTCTTAAAATAAAAAAATTAAAAAGAAAAATAAAAATCTAAATTTCAAAAATTTTTCGAGCTTTTTCATCAATAATTTCATTATTTACTAAGTCCCAGATTTCTCCATAAAAGAATTCTTTATCATTTTTAACAATTATAGGAATTCCCTCAACACACGCGCTCATATCACAATAAAGACTATTAAACGTTGGATTCTTCATCAAAGGATCATTAAAATCTTTTGGATCTTGATAATCTAATATCTTATAATCAACCTTTTTATCTGCAAGCCATTCTTCCAGTTTTTCGCAAAAAAAACAATTCTTCTTCGTAACAATTTTAAATTTTGCCATGGGAAAAATTAATTTTAAAATGTTTTTAAATATTCTTTTTATGAGTTAACATATATATAATTTCTTTCATAAACTAATTATGGAACAGTATTTTTCTATTTACACATTGACTCCTTGGGATAATCTTTCGGGAGAAATATTATCTCAGGTAAAATTATTATCATTAAAAAGTATTTTGAATAAATATCCGGTTATAGAACCTAGTTTTTTTGATGATCTTTATTCAAACTTAAAAAATCCGGGAAAATTCACCTCTATAGATACGATTAAGCGCATTGTAGGCCCTAATAATGAGGATTATGATATAAAAGATTGGATCTTTATATGGGCTATGGATAATAAAAGTAGAATGTTTCAATTTCTTATTCAAGCAGAAAAGTCCCCTAAAGAAACTCAATATATAATGGTAGCTTTAGCTCCACCCGAAATTGGAAAACTATTTGCTGATTATGGAAAAGAAGCAATTATTAAAACTCTTTCTCTCTTAAATAATCCTCTTAAAATAAAATTTTTAATTCTATTAAAAGCTAAAGGTAAGTCCGTAGCTGAGGATGTTCAGTCTTCAAACTTCAACAAGGCACAACTTGATAATTTAAAATTCATACAACAATTAAAAACCCAGCCAAATATCAAAGGACAATGGTTTCCTACTTTTACTCCTAGATGTCCAAGATGTAATACTTCTTTTATGGAAATCACGACTTATCAAATTGGGTTTGGTAAGCTTATTTGTCCAAAATGTGGTTATGAACTACAAAAGTTAGGTTAAAATCTAATAATTATTTTAAAATAGTTTTTATTAAATATATCGATATATAATTAATAATCAAAACTTAATCATCCTAAATACTATTTAATTATGTTTATTGCAGCTCTCGATTTAGGAACTACAGGCTGTCGTACCTTTATTTTTGATATCGCCGGTATGATTTTAGCTAGTGATTATCAAGAGTGGGAAAGTTTTTACCCTCAACCTTCTTTTGTAGAACAAGATGCTAATTCTTGGTGGGAATCAATTAAGAAAACAATTGAAGGTGCTATTAAAAAAAGCGGGATTGATAAATCTGAAATTGTGAGTCTTTCTGTTACAAATCAGAGAGAAACGATAGTTCCAGTAGATAAGGAAGGAAATCCCCTTCATAATGCTATAGTGTGGCAAGATAGGAGAACTACCGAACAAGTTGATTATATTAAGAACAAAATTGGAATTGATAAAATTTACAATACTACGGGTTTAACTATAGATCCTTATTTTTCGGCAACAAAGATACTGTGGTTTAAAGAGAAAAAACCTAATATTTATCAAAATGCTCATAAATTTCTTTTAGTTTCAGATTTTATCATTTTCAAATTAACTGGAAAGTATGTTACTGATCATTCAAACGCGTCTCGGACCATGTTATTTGATATTAATAAATTAAAATATTCAGATGAAATTGCCTCCGATCTTGGTTTAGATTTAGATAAAATGCCAGAGGCTATGGAAAGTGGTCTAGAAATAGGTGAAATTCATACTGATGAAACTTTTTTTGATAAAAAAACTCTCGTAATAACAGGGGCAGGAGATCAACAATCCGCTGCATTGGGAGTCGGTGTTGTTTCACCAGGAACCATTAAATTAACCACAGGAACAGGGAGTTTTATGCTAGCTTTTTTAGATAAACCTAATTTTGATCCTTCTAAAAGAGTATTATGTAGTTGTCATGCAGTTCCAGGTACATGGGTTCAAGAAGCAAGCATATTTACCACAGGAGCTTTTCTAAGATGGTTTAGAGATCAATTAGGACGTGAAGAGTGTATTATTGCTGAAGAACAAAATTTAGATCCCTATGAAATTATAACTCATGAAGCAGATAAATCTTCTATTGGTTCTAATGGATTAATTGCTATTCCACATTTAGTTGGAGCTGGAGCCCCCAATTGGAATCCATATGCTAGAGGGGTAATTTTTGGATTAGCCTTAGGCCATCAGAGAAGAGACATTGCACGAGCAATTCTAGAAGGGGTTGCTTTTGAAGTAAAAAAAAATCTTGAAGTTTTTAAAGAACTTGGTATTGATCCAATAGAACTGCGATTAACGGGAGGCGGTTCAAGATCAGATCTTTGGAATCAAATTTATACGGATGTCTTGGGAATTACTTGTGTAAGAAATATAATAGAGGAAGCTACATCTTTAGGAGCAGCAATATTAGCAGCAGCTGGAGCGGGATTATTTCCTGATATTTCAAAAAGTGCTGAAAGTATCTGCAAAGTTGATAAAAAGTATAGCCCGGACGTGAAAAATAAAAATTTCTATGATAAGCTCTCTGAATATTCAAAAAACTTATATGATTGCTTAAATGATAATAATTTCTACAAAAAACTTTTTGATATCCTCCAAGTTAAAGAATAAATTACCTGGATCTCATCCCTTCTTTTTTCATTAATAAATTGTTATGTAATAATCAATTTTATATATTTAGAATGTTATAAAATGATTAAAAAAATAAAAGAAGTGAAAAAATGAACGAATCAATTACTAACTATAAAGAAGTCTATACATCAAAACAAAGAGTTGTTGGAGAGTTATTTTACATTTTTATCGTAATTGCCTGTTTAATCACTTTAACGGGATTGATATGGTCAATTTTTGATTTTATTATGCCAGAAGGAAAATTCGACTTATTTCTGAGTCTAAATTTAGGTTATCAAATCGCAATAGTAGCTGGATTTTCAGCAGGGTTATTCTTTTTGCTGGTTTTCTTCTTTGGCTTGTTCAAAAAAGGTAGAAGATGGGTTACCAAATTTGTTTTTAAAATAAAACAAATTGAAGAGAAATATAAAAATCGGTTAGATGTTAAAATCGCTGCAGGAGGATTATTAATTAGTATTATTCTTATCATCATTGGAATGACTTATGCTATAGTTCAAGATATGCTACTTGGGCCATCTAGTGGGTCTCCTTTTTCTGGTATCTTAGAAAGCTTCAGTGGTGGAAATTGGGTTCTTTTTGCAGGAATTACTTCATTTGCGTTCTTAGCTGTTACATTATTTATGATATACTTTTGGAAAAATGGCTATTACGTTATTCTTAAAATAATGGGTCTTTTAGAGAAAGAAGAAAAATAAAAAGCATTAATTTTTTTTAATATTCATTTAAACTCTAATAAAATTAGAAAATTTTGGCTCTTATCTTATTTTTATTAAATATACATTGTAACTAAATTTAATGTCCTTTAAGGTTGGTATAGTTTTCAATTTTCTTCAATTACCTGATGTATTACAATATCCATTTGTTATAAATAAAAGAAATGATGGAGTAATCGTAAAAAAAGGTTTGTTCGTCTATACTAATTCAATTGAAGGTTATTTGATAGGTATAATTGAAAAGATTATATTACTAAATGAGTATTTTTCTGATGCTTTAACAATTAAAGCCTATAATAACGATAGTAATCCAAATATCCTCAAAGGACTGTTTCCAAGCGATGATTTCGAGTATGCTATTGCTATCGTGAGAAATCTAGGTATTATACAATTTCAAAAAGATGATAAAAAAATAATAGACAAGATTAGCCGAATGACTTTTCCTGCTAGTCCAGGAAAGGAAGTTTACCTTGTCGATGATGATCTACTTAAAGATTTCTTAGGACTCAGTCCTGAAAATGGATTAAATCTAGGTAAAATTAAGGTTACTGATTTGAACGCATACATAAATATGGATCGCCTTTTAAATAAGCACTTTGCAATACTATCAATATCAGGAGGCGGAAAAAGTTATTTAACTTCAATTATATTAGAAGAATTACTATCGAGAGAAATTTCCTTAGGGACACCAGCAATTATTTTGATCGATGTTCATGGGGAATATACTTATCTAAAGAATGTTTCACCAATTAAAGATAAAGTAAAAATAATTGATACCCAATATTTCCAAATTTCTATACCTCAATTGAATCCATATTCTTTTAAAAAGTATCAAGAACAGATTTCTAATGTACAAGTTAGAGAACTTTCTAATTACATAAAGAATTTAAAAGATAATGATAATTCAAAAAAAGGGTATAGTTTGAATGATTTAATAAGTTTTATTGAGAAGGACACAAATGGTAACAAAAGCACTAAACAAGCATTAATAGGTTGGTTGGCTGATCTCGAGCATTTAAGACTATTTGGTCCACAAGAAAATCCCAAATTAAAAAATATAGTTGATGGGGGACAATTGACTATATTTAATCTTCAAAATGAAATTTCAATAAGGAAAAAACAAATAATCGTGGACTATATTTGCAATCGCCTATTTTACTTAAGACGGAAGAATGAAATCCCTCCCTTTTTACTCATAATTGAAGAAGCACATCAATTCTGTCCAGAAGCTGCTCATTCAAAAGCACTTTCTAAAAGTATTATCGAAACAATTGCGCGAGAAGGTCGAAAATTTATGGCATGCCTTTGCCTCATAAGTCAGAGACCCAAAAAATTAAGCACCACTGCCCTATCCCAAGCAAATTCTAAAATGATTTTAAATATAAAAAACCCCTATGATTTAAAACATTTGATGGATAGTTCTGAGAATATTACTAAAGATTATGCAAAGATGATCTCTAGTTTAGCTGTAGGAGAAATGTTGTTAATGGGTAGCGCAATAAATTATCCTATCTTCATCGAAATAAGGCAGAGAATATATAAATCTGAATTAGAAGATATTTCACTCTCTCAAGTTTGCTCTAAATGGGACAAGATCAGCTCAAACTGACGTACCCATAATATCTTCTTTGATTTCTTGGTTGTTCTTATTAAGAACGATCATTTTTTTAGTTTTAGAGACTCTAAATACGTTTATAATATTTAGGCTTTCTAATTTCATCAATATTTCTTCAAGCATTAAAGGATTTATAAATGGGAATTCCTTTTTCAATAATTCCTCGAGCCGTTTATCTAAAACTTCTCCCTTATTTTTGATTATTATATCAATCAGAGAATTAACTATTGGTTTTTGATTCCAGCGGTGTGCTTCTATGTTAAACACCTTTTTACTATACTTATATTTTAAAAATAGAATTCTAATTGTAAAAAAGATTTATGATAAATTAACTTTATTGTTTATTTTAAACAAATAAACGATCTTCTTTAGCTTTTTCAATTATGCGACTTTTTAACTTTTCTCCAAATTGTTCATACCATTTAATGATTTCTGGAGTGATACTTGGATTAACTGATTCTTTAGCTACTTTTAGATGTTCAAAAGTAACTTTTCTTGCTCTTAAATTTTCTCTTAAGGCAATCATTGCAGCTTCACGGCATAATGTCTCTATATCTGCCCCTGAAAAACCTTTTAATTTCTTATTTATTAGTTCTAAATCCACATCACTTGCAAGGGGCATATTTTTGGTAAAAATTTTAAAAATTTCCATCCTTCCTTTTTCATCGGGGGCAGGTACTAACAAAATTCTGTCAATTCTTCCAGGCCTTATTAATGCAGGATCCAATATATCTGGTCTATTTGTAGCTGCAATCACCAAAATATCCTTGTTTACTTCTAATCCATCTAATTCGGTTAAAAATTGAGAAAGTACCTTTTCTGATACCCCTGAATCGGAAGTATATCGACCTCTGCTCGGGGCAATAGAATCAAATTCATCAAAAAAAATGATACATGGTGCTGCCATTTTTGCTTTTCGAAATACTTCTCTTATTGCTTTTTCGCTCTCTCCAACGTATTTAGATAATAATTCTGGACCCTTAATTGAAATGAAATTGGCTTTACTTTCATTAGCAACAGCTCTAGCCAGAAGTGTTTTCCCGCATCCTGGTGGCCCATAAAGTAATATGCCTCTAGGAGGGGTAATTCCCATACGCTCAAATATATTGGGATGAGATAGAGGCCAATCTACTGATTCAATAAGTTTTTGTTTTAGCTCTTCTAATCCTCCAATTTGATCCCATTTGACATTTGGGACCTCCACAAACACTTCCCGTATTCCAGAGGGGAATACTTCTTTTAAAGCTTGTTCAAAATCTTCTTTTGTTACTTCTATTTGTTCTAGTAATTCTGGATCAATCATATCTGAATCTAAATCAATTTTAGGCAAATATCTTCTTAATGCGGACATCGCTGCTTCTCTACAAACTGCAGAAATATCTGCCCCAACAAATCCATGAGTAATATTCGCAAATTCTTTTAATGATATTTTTTTATCTAAAGGCATATTTCTCGTATGTATTTGAAAAATTTCCCTTCGTCCTTTTTCATTTGGGACCTTTATCTCTATTTCCCGATCAAATCGACCGGGTCTTCTTAAGGCTTCATCTAAACTATTTGGTCTATTGGTTGCGCCTATAACAATCACTTTACCTCTACTATGTAATCCATCCATAAGTGCTAATAATTGTGCTACGACCCTTCTTTCCACTTCACCTGTTACTGTCTCCCTCTTAGGAGCAATGGCATCTAACTCATCTATAAAGACGATAGAAGGGCTTTTTTCTTGAGCCTCGTCAAATATTTTCCTCAATTTTTTCTCTGATTCACCATAAAATTTACTCATTATCTCTGGACCATTTATGGAGATAAAATAAGCCTCACTTTCATTAGCTACGGCTTTAGCTAAGAGTGTTTTTCCGCAACCCGGGGGCCCTCTTAATAAAACACCTTTTGGGGGATCAATTCCTAAACGTTTAAATAATGAGGGATGTCTCAGGGGTAATTCTACCATTTCTCTTACTCGTTGAATCTCTCGGTCTAAACCTCCAACTTGCTCATAAGTAACATAATCTGCACCCTGTTCTTCATCCTCAGTGATAGTTTCACTAATATTTAAATCTGTTTCTGGTTTAATTATGCAAACACCAGTAGGTTTCATGCTTATAACTTTGAAAGTTATTTCACGACTGATTCCGATCGAGATTGAAATAAAATCCTCAAGGGTTACTGGATAATTATTTAACTTTCTTTTTACAAACGATTCAAATCTGGTGTTTGTTTTAATTTTGACTGTTGTAGGAGCTAAGGTAATATTTCTTGCCGGTTGAATTGTTATTTTATATATTTCAATAGTATCATCGATACTAGTCCCTGTATTTTTCCTTAAACTAGAATCTATTCTAACAATTCCAAGTCCACTATCTTGAGGATAACTTGGCCAGGCAATCCCGGCACTTTCTTTTTTCCCCGTAAGAGCAATCACATCACCTGTTTGAACATTTAGCTTTTCCATGGTATTAGGGTCTATTCTGACAATATTGCGTCCAATATCTCTTTTTTTAGCTTTTTGAACTCGTAAAGTGATTCTAACATTATTATTTTCATTAGATTTAGGCTTATCATTATCTCTAGCAGACATTATTGACTAAACTAAATTTATTAATTTTATTAATTAAATAAAGCAATAGCTTTGTAAAAATTTTTCTATATTTCTTTATTTTAAAAATTCTAAATTATTTGAAAAAATTATCTAAAGATACTTGTCTTTTGGATGAATCTTGCTTTCTTAAACGTTCAAGAGCATTTCGAACTCTTTGATCTGAAAAATTGTGCTGTTCAATCAACAACTCTTCAATTTTTTCATAATTTATTTTTTCCCACTTTAACGTTGGGTAATTTTTTTCTATATCGGGATATAAAAAGATCTCTTTTATTTTATCGATAGTATCTTGATCAATATCAATTTCAACCTTTCCAATTTTTACATTACTATTAATTATATTTTTTAAAGATCCATACTGTTTTATTAATTCCAGTGCTTTATGCTGCCCAATTCCTTTAACCCCAGGAAAAAAATCGGTTCCAATTAAAATTCCCATCTCTATTAATTGTTCTTTTGTAATTTTTAACTGTTCTAAAAATTTAGATAGTGATATATATTCAATGTCAAGGGTCACCGTAGTATCCTTTACCTTTTTACTCCTACTAATAGCAAAGTTCCTTAGTAATCTTTCGCCCCCAAATAATAGTGTGTCGTAATCCTGAGATGCGCAAGCCCAAGCAGCACCTACCTCAACTAAATAAGCAGATTGGGCCTCACCTTCAGATTTAGCATCAACAATTGGTAATCCCAAATACTGAATTAATTTTTTACTCTCCTCAATCATATTAGCATCCAATTTTGAAGTCAATTGCGCATATTTCTTTGCTTCTACAAGATCTTCCTTATCTTGTGCTATAATCATCTTTTGTTTTGCTTCCTCTTTGACCTTTTTTCGTTCTTTAATGGTATCTAGCTTTAACACAGAAGGCTCTCCATCAAATACATAAATAGGCCTTATATTATGTTCCAAAAAATTAATTGTTCTATAAAATAACCCAGAAAGATGAGAAGTTACATTTCCACCATAATCCTTTAGTGGTGTTCCATCTTGTTGTCTTATTATTGCAAGGAACTGATATAGAGTATTGAATGCATCAATTGCAATGACTTTGTTCAAAAGATTTTCAAAATTTATAGTTCTTTTTACTTCTTTTACAAGTTCATTTATTTTTATTCCCATTATTATCCACTTTTTCGTCTTGCTTAATATTAAATTAGTAATCTCAATTTATATTATACACTCATTTTATTTGAAGGATAAAGCTCTTCTTTTCAATCTTATTCCACAGTTATCACAATTGTTATATCCATTAGTGGAAGGATAAACCTTGTTACAAATTGGGCAATAGATTTCAAAATTTAATTTCTTTTTAATCCCTGGTTTGAAAATTGATTTAAATTTTAACCCAAGATGATAACACAGATTTTCCATTGAATAATCATTTGTATAGACAATAACATCACCTTTCTTGGCATCTTGTAATTCTAATGCTAACGCAATTAATCCAATATCCGTTTCGGATAAACTACTAAAATCTCCCGTTGATTTTGAATTAATAGTAACATAATTTATGTATTTATTAACAGGTGTTTTTATTATGAGTTGACCAGTTTCTTTTGCAGCGAAAATTCGAGTGGCAATAGCTCTATTTTTCTCTTGGTATTTAACTACTTCAATTTCCTCTATTACTTGAGTTGTAGTGTAAATTTCATTAGGAATAAGACTAAAATCAATCCCAGTTAAAAAAATATTTGTATCAAAAACCAGAATTGAATTCCTCTTCAGGACTGTCATCTAAAGGAACCTTAAGAGTACCAATAATTTTTTTTCTTAATCGTTTAATATAATTTTCACTTTGACTTTGAGATAGGCGTATAAAACTATTATATGCGTTAGCTTTTCGAATTTTTATAATAGTGTTTGGTGGTATTTTTTTAAAAGTTCTTTGACCATCTATTATAATTTTTGCATTTAATCGAGGTCTTAATAATTGGATCTCAATTTCACTGTCAATAGGTAATACTATTGGCTTTAAACCGGTTCTAGCAAAACTATTTAAAGGGGTTATTTCCATTATATCCATGTTTGACTTTACTATAGCACCACCCGCGCTTAGATTATATGCTGTGGATCCTACAGCTGTAGAAATAATAATTCCATCAACATAACTTCGATTTAAATATACCCCATCAATTTTTACGGATAAGAGTAATACTTTAGAACTTTTCGATGACACTATTAAGATTTCATTTAAAGCACTATTCAATTTTATTTCTTCATTATCCTTAATAATATAGGGTACTATTTTTGAACAGTTTTCGATAACATATTGCCCATTTAATACCCTATTTAGATCATTGAATATTGTTCTTTCATTTGATTCATCGAGAAATCCTAAGGAGCCAATATTTACCCCTAATATAGGTGGTGCTTTACGCAGAGGTAGGCTACTCACAACACGTAAGATCGTACCATCTCCACCTGTTGAGATCAAAAATTTAGTATTATCTGTATTCATCTCACTTAAATCTTTTCCACTATGGGGAAAAATTTTTGGTGCAATTCTAGTTTCTAATTGAACCATTTCCCCCTTTTTAACTAGAAATTCAAAAATTCTCTTAGTTAACTTTATAGCTCTTTCCGAATCCATTCTGCAAGCTAAAGAAATCGCCTTTTTATCCATTAATCTCAAACTTTGCTATAAAATATTCTATATAATACAATAAATTACTAAAAATATTAAATTATAATAAAATAAAATTTAAACTTCACTTAAAAAGAAATTGTAATTATATTAATTAATAATTACTCGATTAATCAGCTTTTTACCAGCGATTTCCCAAAATTCTACTTGAGAAGTCCCCATTTTAGGAGGATTACTTTTTAATTCTTTAAGTTTAGCTCTTGAATCCTCTTCTGCCGGCCATTCAACATCAAACGACTCATAAGTTTCAAGATTCATGATATTGATAATATTATCTTCAATAAAATTTATCTGCGCATTTCCTTTTAGTATTTCTGGAGTATCAACTACATGACCTGATGGAATTGTAAGAGATCTTTTGTTATTATCAAAGACTCCGACACAAACTATCCGAACTTTTGCATGACCATGCTTTCCACTCTTAGATCGTTCTGTAGATTTAATAATACATGGTTCACCCTCGACCATCATGTATTGTCCAGTTTTTAACTTTTGAATTTCAGTTTTGCGTATCGACATATTTACTTCATCTTTTTTTTTTAAATTTAATATTATCAGTGTTTCTTGAAAAAAAAGATTTGGCATTTTTACAAGATTGACTATTAAAATACTTATCATTAAATTAAAGTTTTAGATTTAAAATGAAGATTTTAGAAGTGTTAGATATAAATCTCTGTTCAAATTCTAGAGACCAGCTTTTTAAATTTATATTCATTTCTTTAGTAATTTTTATAATATTACCCTTTTTTAAAAAATTGACTATCTGAATTACTCGATTAAACGAATCGATATTATTTCTTAACTAAAAAGTTAATTTAACATAAATAAAAAATGTATAACGTATAACCTAATTACACTTAAATAGTTTAAGAGAATAATAACTTTTTATAAAAATAAGGGTAAACAAGTGGTAAATCCTGTCAAAATGCCCCCAATTATACCTCCAATGAGCATTATAATGGACTTTTTAGCATCTTTTCCTCCTTTATTTACTAATAACCATATACTGATTATAATATTTAAAAGAGAGGCAAATGAACATATAGAAATAAGGTAATATAATGTTTTTTCAAATTCAAATTGAGCCATATTAATATCTGAGATTCTGTTTAAACCATAAGGATCAAAAATATCAGTAAATTCTATGAAATTAAATACAAATCTATCAGGAAGTGGATTTAAACTGATTATTAATAGATATGTGAACCAATTAAATAAAATTCCAAACGCAATTATTATGTAAATCGTGCCTATTATCAATCTTGGTTTAGTTATTGGATTATCGGCAAGTTTTTGCTCTTGGCTATACCTTAAACGCTCTAAAAAGTATCGCCCTCTTAAACTGATTAATGTAAGAATTCCTATTACTAATAGGATCACAAAAAATATGTATTTCAAATAGGAGAATGTTAGTTCGAAAAAATAATTAACACCAATTAACCATTGGTCAATATTTGGAAGAAATTGTGCTGGGTCAATCTGAAATTCCATTATAAATGAATAGTTAAAAAACTATATATACTACAATAATCGTGAATCCCCCCTCTTAATCTTAAATTTAACCAAGGGTTCGTTACTTTTATAATGGCATTTAAAATAAACCATAGGAGTGGAACAAGATTTTTTAGGATCTACATATCTGTCATAAAGTTATCTGATTTATAACATATTTAAAACTAAATCTATGTTTTTAAATTCAGAATTAATTTATGCCATAAAAAAATTCAAAATTATAATTTATAATATTCCAAAAAAATATTAGTTTTTAGAGATATTAATTACTAAAGATAATTTTTAAATAACGGTAATCATGGCTTTTAAAAAATTTGGACGCGACTTAGAAAATATTATGCGAAAATTACGTGGGTTACCTCAAATTGACAAAGATACAATTAATGCAATAATTCAAGATTTACAACGAGCTTTACTTAGTGCTGATGTGAAAGTTGAGTTGGTTTTTCAAATGACCGAAAATATAAAAAAAGATGCAATGAATACAGAACTGAAAAGAGCAAGAAGGAAAGATTACGTAGTTAAACTTGTGCATGATGAGTTAGTTAAGACAATTGGAGGAAAACCTGCCCCTATAAGAATAAAATCTGGTAAGAGTAATGTAATTTTACTCGTTGGAATACAAGGATCAGGAAAAACCACGACAGTAGCGAAATTAGCCCGATTCTATAAAAATAAAGGATATAAAGTAGCTGTAGTCACTACTGATACTTGGAGACCCGGTGCTTATGAACAACTTGTACAACTATCAAACCAAATTGACGTGAAATGTTATGGAAACCCCAATGAAAAGAATGCGATCAAAATTGCAGTAAAAGAAACAAAGAAAGCAATAAATGATGGGAATGATATTATTATTGTTGATACTGCAGGGAGACATAAAGAAGAAAAGGAATTAATGAAAGAGATGGAGAAAATTGAAGAAAGTTTAAAACCTAACGAAGTAATATTGGTTATTGATGGCACTTTAGGGCAACAAGCATACTCTCAAGCAGAAGAATTTGCTAAAGCCACCAAAATTGGGAGTATTATTGTAACTAAATTGGATGGAACAGCTAAAGGTGGTGGAGCGTTATCAGCATGTGCTGCTACTAATCAACCAATAAGATTTATTGGAGTTGGAGAAAAAGTTGATGAATTAGAAGAATTTGAACCAACTAAGTTTGTTGGTACCTTATTAGGCAGACCTGATATTGAAGGGTTAGTTAAACGAGTAGAAGATGCAGAAGTTGAAATGGATCCAGAAATGGTTAAAAGGATGATGCGAGGGAAATTTACACTTGAAGATCTTTATTATCAATTAAAAAGCATAAAAAAAGTTGGTAAAATGAAGCAAATCTTAGCGATGATCGGTGGTGGTAACATACCTGAAGCCTTGACAGAAGATGCGGAACAAAATTTAGCTAAATGGGAAATAGTTCTCAATTCTATGACAGCAGATGAGAAAAATGAGCCAAAACTTATAAAGAAGTCGAGGAAGAGGCGAATAGCCATTGGAAGTGGTACAGATTATACCACCATTAATAGGATGCTAGATCAATATAATCAAATGAAAAAATTCTTTAAACGATTTAAACAAATGGGAAAGAAAGGTAAAAAAGGTGGTCCGGGACTTCCTCCAGGATTTGACAAATTATTTAAGAATTTTGATGGATTTTAAGAAAACATTTACTGATTAAATTGGTTAACTTTCTAATACTTATAAGTAAGTATACTGATATCACTAAAAAAGAGATTGATATTGGAGAAATATCCTTATCTATTTACTCATTATGCTCAATTATTAGGGAATGTTTTTGTCTTTCTTATTCTATACGAAAAGAAAATAATTTGGTAATCTACTTTTCAAGTTCGAAAATATTAATAAAATTTGAGGGTAACCAGTTAAGATTTTTAGGATCAGATGAACGCTCTCAAGCAATTTTGATTGAAAAGGCTCTCAAGAAAGTAAATGAAAGGAGTAATCTAAAATGGGAAAATTCAACTCCAGGTATTTTTACAAAAAAAACAGAAAATCAAGACTCAATTCTTTATGAATTAGGGGATTGGATTAATGATAGAGCAATTTATATTGTTAATGATAAAGATACTATGGAGGTTGAAAGTTTGGAGAAACAAATCAGCTTGAAAGATTTTTCTTATATTATCCCTTCACCCAATATATCTTTAGACTTTACTAAATTCAAATATGAATTTAAAAATTCAAAAAAACAAATAAAATTTGTCTCTCTGCCGAAAATAAAAAAAATTGAAAATAAAGTATCATTTATTAATTTTAAGATTGACCAACAAAAAAACTAGTAAAATCATGAAAACAACAATTCTAAAGAATGCTTCTCTCTATATTAATGGAAACACTCAAGTAGGGTCACTTATAATTAAGCATGGAAAAATTTCCAAAATATTATTACATAATAAGTCCTCAAATGAGGAATATAGTTGCAGATCTAAAAGAAATTCCATAGAAATTGATTGTAATGGGCGATTAGTTATACCAGGATTAATTGATATTCATTCTCACTTAAGAGATATGGAACAAAGCGAAAAAGAAACATTTTTAACGGGAACAAAAGCTGCAGCGTATAGCGGTATAACAACAGTATTTACAATGCCTAACACAATCCCTCCTGCTAATAACGTAAACCAAATTAAATTATGGCTTAAAAAGGCAAAATCTAATAGTTATATTGATGTAGGATTTATTGCAGGTTTTCCAGATAATTTTGATGATTTTAAAATTAAAAAAATGATCAACAAGAGCATTATTGGATTTAAAATATATCCTCATAAACCCTTAAATCGAATTGACTGGACAAATAAAGAAATTATAAATCAACTTTTTGACGTATCATCAAAATATAATATTCCTATCTTTATTCATCCTGAATGGCCTTTAACCGAAGACGAAAAGAAGTATCTCCAGAATGAAATTAATTCTAAAAAAGTAAATCTCTTAGAGCTATATGATAAAGTTAAATCCGGTGATAAAGAACTGAGATATGTTAAATTCATCATTGATAATTATATTGAATATGTTAAAGAAAACCATCGCGAATCTCAACGATATCCAATTATTCATTTTTGTCATATTAGCACCAAGAAAAGTTATGAATATATACGTAGTATTCAATTAGCAGATAAAAGTTTCAAAATAAGCATGGAAATAACCCCACATCACTTATTATTATCTAATAACATTAATTTAGAAAACCCAAATATTGGTAAGGTTGATCCTCCGCTACGAGATCAAGAAGATCAATCATTTTTATATAACCAATTTAAAAAAGGGGATCTCAATATAATTGCCTCAGATCATGCTCCACATACATTAAATGAGAAATCTAATGGATTTTTTGACGCCCCATCAGGTTTTCCTGAATTTGAAACATATTCCTTAATTTTACTTGATAAAGTTCTTAATAATGAGATAGAGCTAAAATATCTCGTTCAAGCATGTTCTGAGAATCCTGCTCTTAACTTTCACCTAAAAGATAAAGGATTTATAAAAGAAGGTTACCAAGCAGATTTAATTATAATTGAAACGGTTGACCCTTATAAGATTAATCCTGACAATTTTAAGTCTAAAGCAAAATTTAGCCCCTATAAAGATTTTTGGATAACCACAAGTCTTTGGAAGGTTTTGTTCAGAGGAATGGAAGTAAATAAGGAAAAAATTACCCCTAAAGGTAAAATTATTAAGATAGAGTTTTAATAGACTTAAGATCATATTATTATATATAAATAACTGCTTCTCAAGTTATATAAAATGTCAAATTTAGAACCATTTAGTTTAGAAGATGGCACCTTATTAATAAAACTGGCCAGAGAAAATATTGAATATTTTCTTAAGCATAATAGAAAGATAGCCGTTGCAGATGCAATTAAGAAAAAATTTTCAGATAAATATGGTGCTTTCGTTACTTTAAATTTATATAATATGAGTGGTAACCCATTAAGAGGTTGTATAGGTTATATTGAACCGACTTATCCATTGTATGATGTTGTTCATAGAGTATCAATAAGCTCTGCAATCGAGGATCCCAGATTTCCATCAGTTACCCTCCAAGAAATGGATAACATTATCATTGAATTATCAATTCTAACACCACCAGAATTAGTTAAAATAGACTCTCCAGACGATTATATTAACCATATTGTAATCGGAAGAGATGGATTGATTGCTGAAAAAGGTTGGAGAAGGGGATTACTTCTTCCTCAAGTACCAGTTGATCATGGTCGAAATTGGGATGTGGATACTTTTTTAAGCCATACATGTCTGAAAGCAGGTCTTCATGCTGATGCTTGGAAGGATATAAGTACTAAAATCTACGCTTTTAAAGCTATCTTATTTGAGGAAAAAGAACCAAGAGGGGAAGTGGTTCGTAAACATATTACTCCACAATAGATTTAAAACATATAAATTGAATCAGATTTTTAATAATGAGTGATAAAATTCTTACAATAGACCTATCATCCACTTTTATTAAAGTTGCATTGTTATCGGCTGAATT
>Ga0180437_10000357_pt1 | contig 89552 bp, 88 predicted proteins | sample SS_ome_4_FD_132410 | JGI IMG/M metagenome (GOLD analysis project Ga0180437, IMG submission 132410) | Hypersaline lake sediment archaeal communities from the Salton Sea, California, USA - SS_3_D_1 metaG | ecosystem: Environmental > Aquatic > Non-marine Saline and Alkaline > Hypersaline >...
CCGAGCGGCGCGAACCGCTGCAGAGCGTCACGTTTTCCACGTCCAGGTGCTCGCCAGTCTCGTAGTGGTACTTGAGCTCCAGCACGAGCCGCTCGAGCAGGGTGATGCCGCTGGTTCCGCGCTCGGCGAGCATGTTGGCCGAGAGATTCTTGAGCTCCTCATCAGCCTCGCGCCGGTCGCGCAGTCTGATGGCGTAAGCGCCGCTCTTGGGACTGCGGTCGCTCATTGACACGTCACGGTCCAGATCATCCACGTGGGTGTAGACCTTGAAGCGCTTGCGGCAAGCCGCGATTGCCTGGTTCATGGTGAGGCCCTGGGGGATGAAGAGCGCGCGGTCAAAACCGGGCCGCTCTTCCGGAATCCTGACCTCGGTAAGGTCCACCGTTAGTCCGAAGACGCGGGTATAGAACTCCTGCCACTCCTCGCGTATGTCGTCCGGGGTGACGAACGGATTCTGGCGGTTGAGGAAAAGCTCGAACTCGCGAAGCGTGATTGCCCCGCCCTGGAGCTTATCCATCAGGTCTCTCAACATGCCAAGCGCCTTGCCCGACACGTCGCCGATCACTTGCCTTTTTCTCTTGGCCATGACCAGCCTCCTTTTTGGGTTTCTTCGCCGGGATCATCCCGACGAATCATAAAATTATATCATATTTAAGCCAATTTGTCAACCCACTGCCAATAATGGTTTTTTGCCATAGAGACGCAAAATCTTGCGTCTCTACACCGCCCTGCATTCTAACACGGCTCGGCCGATGTTGATCGGCCAGAAACAATAATCAGATTTGGTAAAGACGAGGCATCTCGGTGCAGCAGATCGTCCTCCGAAGCTCGGAAAGCACAGGGGAAGCGAAGGCGGGCTCGTCTCTACAAAGCCGTACAATAAAAAAACGACCTCGCTTTTGCCGGGTCGTTTTTTAATTTATTGCTTTTTTGCTTTTTGATTTCTTGAAACTACATCATCTTCTTTCTGATGAATGCCGGGATTTCCAGGTCTTCCTGCTCTTCTTCAGCTGCCGGCTTTTGCGGCTGAATTGGCTCTGCCTTTGCCGCTCTTTTGGTGAATGGGAATTTTCTTTCCGGAGCCGCCTCTTCTTTTTTTGACGGCTCTGCCTTTCGCGCTTCTTCAACTTCTTTTGCCTTCATAAAGGGCGTTGGCTCATATGCAGTTTTTTGCTGACTTGCCGGTTTGATACGCTTGTCAAAACCCGTGGCAATAACCGTAACCTTAACTTCGTCTTTTATATTTTCATCAATTACCGAACCAAAGATGATGCGCGCATCAGCGTCAGCTGAAGCAGTAATTGTCTCGGCTGCCTCGGAAACCTCGTGCATGGTCAGCCCCGGACCGCCGGTCACCGTAAATACAATCCCCTTTGCCCCCTCAATAGACATCTCTAAAAGCGGGCTGGAAACCGCTGCCTGGGCCGCTTCAATTGCCCGGTTATCGCCGCTTGCCCGGCCAATTCCCATAAGAGCTGAACCGGCGCCATCCATGATTGATTTTATATCAGCAAAATCAAGATTAATAAGGCCGGGAACGGTAATTACTTCGGTAATCCCCTGTACGCCCTGGCGCAGTACATCATCAACTATTGTAAATGCGTCCAAAAGGCTTGTTTTCTTATCAACTATTTGAAGAATGCGATCATTGGGTATTGTAATTATTGTATCAACTTTATCAGATACGTTATCAAGGGCATTCTCGGCAATCTTTGCCCGCTGGGCACCTTCAAAACCAAAAGGCTTAGTTACTACGGCAATAGTCAAAGCGCCGGCTTCGCGGGCGATTTCCGCTACCGCCGGTAAAGCCCCCGAACCGGTTCCCCCACCCATGCCGGCAGTAAGAAAAACCATGTCCGCGCCTTTTAAAACTTCGCGTATTTCGTTCTGGCTCTCTTCCGCACTGCGGAAGCCCAGTTCCGGATTCATACCGGCGCCTAGGCCCCGTGTCGTCGCCTTGCCAATGTGCAGCTTAGTTGGTGCTGAAGAATAATGCAAAGCCTGAACATCAGTATTCATCGCGATAAAATCAACCCCCCTGATTTTCTTTTGAATCATGCGATTGATTGCTGAGCCTCCTCCACCGCCAACGCCAACCACTTTTATTTTGGCAAAGGCTTCAACATCAGGTTTAATTTCTGGCATAAAATTTTTGAACAAATTATTTATTCAGTAGTATAAAAACCGTAATCCTATTACTAATACTTTACGATAATTGATTTTTACTGTCAAGCAAATTGTTGACATGCTAACAAAAAAACCGGGCAAACTGCCCGGCCTTAATTAGCAACAAAATTTTTAGCTAAGGTATGAGAGATTTAATCCATTTTTTGACCTGACCAGATACCTTGTCAACTGCTTTATATTTGCCAAGTATCTTGCCAAGGGCCTGCGGTTTTTGGCCGACAATTTCTCCGCCCCACTGCACCAGACCGACAACGGTTGAAAACGCCAAATCCTGAGTTTTGTCAGTAACGCTCGTAATGCCCATTGGATAACCGAGCGAGGCCGGCAAACGCAATTTTGCTTTGGCAACATCAATCGCTCCCTTTAGCTTTGACCCTCCCCCGGTCATCACTACACCGGCGGGAAGCATGCCGCTTCGGTCAATTTTACGTAATTCTGAATCTACCTTTTCCATTATCTCTTCAATCCTTGCTTCAATAATCTCGGCAATATATTTTAATGATACCAATTCCTCATCTTGCGCGCCGAAATCAGCCAGATCTATCTCATCCTTTTTATTAAAACCCTTAGTTATCGCCGTTCCCTGCTCCACTTTGATGCGCTCGGCAACATCAATTGAAGTTCTTAAACCGATAGCAATGTCTGATGTGATGTGGTCGCCCCCGATCGGAATAACCACCGTATGCAGAACGTCACCTTCTTCAAAAATAATCAAACTCGTTGTTGTCGCCCCGATATTAACCAAAGCCACGCCCAGCTCTTTTTGCCGTTGGGTGAGCACTGACTCGGCGCAGGCAAGCACAGAGAGCACAAGATCCTCAATATCTAGGCCGGTACGATAAACGCATTTGGTAATATTCTTAATCTGTGAGCTTAACCCCTGAATAATTTCTGCATCAACTTCAAGCCTTATCCCGGTCATGCCGACCGGATCCTTTATTCCGCCCTGCCCATCAATTGTAAAACTCTTGGGAAGGACGTGCAGTATTTCATAATTGGAAGGAGTTGCCACGGTTCGCGCCGCCTCAATTGCCCGTTCAACATCCTCTTCCTTAATTTCGCCGTCTGAACGGGAAACGCCGACAACCCCTTTACTCTCCTGGGCAAGGATGTGGCTGCCGGAAATTCCTACCCAGGCGCTGTTAATCGGCACACCGGTCACTCTCTCCGCCTGCTCTAGGGCGGCGGAAACCGAAGAAACCGCATCTTCAATTGATGTTATTGATCCCTTGGATATTCCCTCTGAAGGCACCTCGACCGCGCCGATGATGTGTGTTTCTTTCTTATCCTCGGTAGCGATAATCTGCCCAACAGCAATACGGATGTGGGAAGACCCGATATCTAATCCAGTAATGATTTGGTCTGACATAACAAAATATTTTTGCCAAAAACTTAACTTATATTATAAATGATAAACCGATATTTGAAAATCATCTTATCCAAAAATCAGCAATATAGGGCACGAAAATCATCAATCCGATAACCGTAGCTCCGATGGAGGCAATCAATACGGCCGCCGCCATCATATCCTTTATATCGCGCACATAGGGATTAAGCCGCGGCTTATAAACGTCAACAATCCGCTCAAAAATGCTGTTAATAATCTCCAGCACCAGCACCGAAATAATTACCATAACAAGAATCAGCCGCTCGAGGGCCGACAAAGGAAAAACCAGCATGAGAACAACAATGATTGCCGTAAATGCTACCTGTATACGAAAACTCTGCTCTTCTCGCACTACCTGCCAAAGACCTTTAGCCGCGTTAGCAAAGCTCTGTTTTAAGCGTTTAAATCCCATATTTATTTTATACTACTTATGATCTTTTCCTGAAGCGATAACATCTTTTTTGCTTTTATCTTTTCTTTATGCGTGTGGCCAAGAAGATGCAATAAGCCGTGAATATACAACGACTGCATTTCATAGGTCAGGCTATGGCCGGCAGCTTTTGCGTTTTGCCTGGCAGTCTCTGGACAAATAATTATCTCTCCGAGACTTTTTATTGCCCCTGGAACAACAAAACCGTCCTTCTCCCCGATGCCAAAGGATAAAACATCGGTTGGTTTATTGATATTGCGATATCGCTTATTTAATGACCCCATCCTTCGCCGGCCCACTAAAACAACGGAAACCGTGTAATCTTTTTTTAATTTTAGTATTCCGTTTGCCGCTCGCTCGGCCTTCTTGAGCCATGCCTTACCTAAAGGCGACTTGATAGTTGAGTTTAATTCACTGCGTATCATTCAATAAAATTAAAACTGTTAAGCATCATCTCATAAGTCCGCCGGTACTCAATCGTTGTCTTGCCGCCAATATTTAGCGAAACTACATAAATACGTGAATCCTTTTTAAAATACGCTGTCAGGCGGTCCGGGCTCTGCAGCCCCTCGATTCCCGCTTTATTTGCGAATAATTTTAAATCTTCTTCATCGGCTCCCGGAGCCTGGGCAAGATACCATTCAACTAAGGACATATCCTGAGGGTTATCTTCGGTTAAGACCTGGACAAATTCTCCGGTTGCCGCGCTAAACATCACAAGAAGCGTTCCTTTTGACAAATCCAGCCTCCACGAAGCGGGATAATATATTGAATAGCCGTAATCGGGGTTTGAGTATAAGGTTACAAGTTCTGATTCAAGCAGGGTTACCGGCGCCGTGCCCCCGGGATTATATAAATGATAAACCTCATTCCCGTCCAAATAGCCATCACTGTCCGTATCCGGCTTTTGTGGATCAGTAGAATAGAGCCGCTCTTCAACGTCGGTTAAACCGTCACTGTCGGCGTCGACTCCCCCGGTTAGAACAACCTCGGGCTCCTCCGGAATTACCGGCGGGATTGTTTCTTCAACCGTTGCCGGCAAAGTTTCCTCAGCCGTAGCCGGTAAACTTTCCTCTTCAGTTGCCATTTCCTCTTCTTCGGTTATTTCCTCTTCTTCCTCCTCTTCAACCACCGGGCTTGGCGGAGGGGTTGGCTCTTCAACAACCATCTCATCGGCTTCTTCAACCGGCTCGCTTGGGCCACGCATACCCCAAAGGACAAAAAATACTGATGCGGCTAAAGCAAGAATAATTACCAAAACTATGGCTACAATCAGCCAGGGAAATTTTTTCTTCGCCCCAGGAGCCGCCGGCGCTTTAGCCGGACCAGCCGGAGCCTTTGGCGGCGGCGATACCCTGCCCGCCTTTTGCGGCACGCTTACTTCAGGTATTTTCGCCTCAAGTGTTACCCCGCGAAATTTTTCCGGCATAACATGTATTCTTGGTTCGGTGCTGCCCTCGCTCGCGCTCTTCGGCTTTTCAAATTGTATTTCGTCGTTCGGACCCATAAATATATTTATTATGTTGACGGCGGGAAACTCGGCAACTTACCCGGCCCGTTTGGATTATACCCATTGTCTATTTCGGCTTTATCTTCATAACCATCAAGGTCAGTATCGGGATTTAATGGGTTTGTCTTCCATACCTGAACCTCCTCTCGATCAGTCAACCCGTCGGCATCAGTGTCAGGCAAAGCAGGATTAGTTCCAAGCGCCGCCTCATCAGTATCGCTTAAACCATCGCCATCAGTATCAACTTGCGGAATAACTGCTTCTTCCTCTTCTTCAGCAATCTCCTCTTCTTCAAACATTTCCTCCTCCTCTTCAAACATTTCCTCCTCCTCTTCATCTGCTACCGGCTCTTCTTCAACCTCTTCGGTAATTGCTGGCTCCTCCTCGAGTGCCGGTGCTTCAGGAAGCGGAGTCATGCTCGGCAATATTAAAAAATACCAGGCAGCTGCTCCGCCCGCGGCAATAACCACCAAAACGACAAGTAATATGCCTAAAAATTTTCCCAAACCGCCTCCCCTCTTTGGCGCAACCGGCGGCATGGCGGTTTGCTGTCCCGGCTCAACCGCGCGGATAACCGGACGCCCCCCCGGAGTCGGCGCCCCGGGTACTGGCGAACCGGCCGGCGGCGCCGGCGGTTCAACGTCTTTTAAAATATCTTCGGGTTCATTTTGCTTGTCTTCAAAAATCATAAAATCTATTAAATTATTATTCTTGAACAGCGGCCTCCTCACAGGCCCGCTTCATCTCTTCTGTCGTGACGTATAAACAATAATCAATTCCCAGGGCCGAACCCAGGTTTACATAGCAGCTGTCACGTAGATCTGCCTCAAAAATTGCCCGGCAAGCGTTAATGTCCTGCTTCTTATAAGCAAGTAAAAGGTTAATTTTATCCTGGCAATCTTGGCGTGCCGCAGTATCAGAAATCGTATTGCATTTTTCCGGATCCATTGCCGTTCGCGCCTTACCGAAAGCATCTTTCCATTCTTCGGTATAAGTCACCGGCTCTAGTTCAGTAGTTGTTGTCGGCTGGGTAGTTGCTGTTGGTTCACTAACGACAGTTACTTCACCCCGCCTCAAAATAAAAAAACCGACGCTAAAAGCAAGAAAGCCTAAAGCCAAAACTAAACCGCCGATTAATAAAATATTTTTATAATTCATCATAAGCACCACGGAGATAGTGTACCCTCTTTTGGCGGTGCAAGGCAGGTGCAGTCAGTAACACCGTCAAGATCTATATCACAAAAAATTGAATTCATAATATTTTCTAAAGCAACGCGTGTCGGTATTGATCCGGTATTGATAAAACCGCTTGGCTCAATGCTATATGCCTGATATTTTGCTCCGCTTCCCCACTGCTTATCAACTGACCAGAGAGAAGAAGCTCCCATTTCCTCGATAAACCGGTCACGGTTATATGTCGAGCCCAAAGACCCTTCAAGCCAAATGCATCCATAATCATTAATATTTTTATCAACCATTACAGCAAGTCGCGGCCTCTGCTCAACCGGCAAGGTATTAAAATATGTTTGCAAAGCACGAATTGCGTTTCCGTCCTCAGAATTCCACGAAGGAGGTGGTGTAACCGGTGCGCCCTGGGGCCGGTTATTATCCACGACAATAATTAATCTTACACTGTCTGAACGCCAAGGATGGCTTGCCGTGATGTCAGCAACTGCCTGAGCCCAATGGGCTTGACCGCTCGGCCGAGTGAATAATCCGCCACTGCAGCCGCCTAAAGATGCGGCCCAGGATTCGCCGCAAATAGACGAATGCCCCGGGAGACCGCTATATCCTTCGATCGTTGTTCCGCCGGATGTTTGAAGAACACCCTCACGAATCATGTTGTCAATGCACCTTTCCAAAATATCCTCGTCCGTCGTGTTGGTTGGACGCCTGTAGTCCGGATTTGCCAAATAAAATGTTTTTTCCACGTCATAAATAAGGTCAAAGCGCGGGACAACGCTTTCCAGGGTCGGGCATATTCTGTCAGTCATGCTCTCATAAACATCACAAACGCCATCGGTCGCCGAAGTCGTATTGGGCATAGTCGTCACAAGTACCATATCAACCCGGCCACTAAAGTCGCTGCCGCCCCAATCGCAAGATTCATTATGCTCATAATCAACAATCCCGTCACCGCAATATGATGCTAAAGCACTGCACGTACGGTTACAGTTTGGCGGGATGCTCGGGCTGTAAACATCGTTGTTTGTTCCTGAATCACAAACCTCGCCTTCGTTTGATAGGACTTTTACGCAGCCTGACCTGGCATCTGGATTATCACAGCGATAACAATATTTTTTTGTATCATCACCAAACGACCAGCAAATCTGGTCACCCGGGCAATGGGCATCAGTGGCGCATGGTTCAAAAACGGGATCGTAAAGCACTCCGTAAGCAACTTTTACTGAATTAATAATATAGTTGGCAAAATGACTAACCGGCATTTCAAAATTAAACATGCGCAAAGAAATTACCCTTCTTGCGTAGGCAAAAACCCTAGACCACGCATTCTGTTTGCCTTTTATAAGCTCACCGGTTATTTCTTCTATTTCCTCCCAATAGTCACGGCCTTCAGGAGTCCAGGGCAATGGCGGATACGGCCGCGGCTGAACAATACCGTCACCGCAATACGGCACGGTCGGGCCAATGCCCGTGCTCTCCTTACCTCTTTGGGCAATATGGCAAGTGTAGTCACAATACGGTCGGTTGTAATTATAATCAAAGGGCGGATCCGGTGGAATTGCCGGCACATGCTCGTACGAAATTCCCTGCCCCTGGCAGACTCCTTCAGCATATGTTGTCCCACCGCTAGAGCTTTCTCCGTGCTCCCCAAGAACCATTCCTCCCATGCCGATTAAAGTCAGTACTCGGGGACATTCACTCGAGTCTCCGTATGGGTCACAGGGTATCTCCCCGAATAAAGGATGGTAACTGCCTGATTCGCCCAAATCAGGATACCAGCATGAGATAGGGCCCTCATCGCACTCTTCAATGCCCGGCTCAATGATTCCGTCGCCGCAATAAGTGCCGCTTGCCGTTGCCCAAGTACAGCGTTCAGTACAATAGGTGCAAGAGCCCTCATATGGCGCCTCGCATTCTATGCCGTTTCCAGAGCCCGCATCGCACTGCTCAACACCACTATATCGATAACCGTCATCGCAATAAGCAAATTTGCAGGAAACCGTAAGATCACTTTCCCTGCCCGGCACAATTATACAACCGTCAGTATTATCGGTATTGCCGTCATCGCACTCTTCCTCACCTTCTAAAATACCGTTCCCGCAGGCATTATCAGTTACGCAAGCCATGCTCCATGAACCCCATTCACAAGTTGTTTCATTGCAGCTGCGCACCCTTTTTAACTGATAACCAGTCGAGGGATCAGTACCGCATGGAGGTATGCACGTAGTATTTGTTACTTTTGGCCTATACTCACACATTCCATATCCTGCGCAATATGAACCCGGTGTACATGTCTTAATTGTTCCTGGACAGAAATATCCTGCGCCATGTCCTGGGCAATCCGTGTCAGAGGTACATGAAATATCCGGATAATACTGGCAATAACCATCAACTCGGTCTTCTGACTGACCAGCCTCGCACTCCTCTTCCGATTGCACGATATCATCGCCGCACATCGGGCCGGGTAAACGGCAGTCCCAGCTGCAGCCGCTCTCGTATTGGCCGTTTGTTTCACCAAGATCACATTCCTCTGCCCCGGCCAAAAGCCCATCACCGCAATAAGCACCCTCGGCTGAACAATCGTTTGCGCAATGGCCGTAAAGGCCGTTGTTTTCACCTTCGTCGCAAAACTCAACAAAATCACAATATCCGTCCGGCGGCAAACAGTCAGCATCCTTATTACAAAGCAATCCTTCATTATCACCACCCAGGCAGTAACCTTCACGCACGCCATTGCCGCAAATCGGGAAAGAATCCTGGCATTCGCCATGACCCGACTCGCCCGGCTCTGCCCATCGGCAGGTCGTGCCATCCTGCATGCAGGAAACATACCTCACACTGATGCCGTCCTCGCAAAGAACCCTCATTGTTTCGCCAAGCTCGCATTCTTCTTCTGGTCCGCGGAAACCGTCGCCGCAAAGATTATTATTTGAATATGTTGTGTCATGGCAGCCTTCATTCCAGCGCACATTATCCGGCAAGGTTTCAGCCAGCCAATAATCGGCATATTCCATCTCTGCTAAAAGTTCATAATTGTTATCACCGAGCGAACGGTACATATAAACCAGAGAATCCTCCGGACACATAAACTCAAGGCTTTCCGAATTAAAGCATGTTGATTGTTCATAGCCTTCACAAGGCGCAAATTGATTTATTGGATCCCGCAGTAAGCTCTCACCAAATGAAGTGCCGAGCTCTGACTGCCAAGACGGCCACAGGCTTGTTGAAAGGGCTCGCAAAAAAGAACCGGCCTCAAGCCGCGGCACCGTACCGCCAAATACGTCACAGGTCGCGTTAGGATCTAAAAACTTGCATTCGCTGTCTTCAACACAATCAAAGCTGAGATCGCTTCCCCGCAATGCACAGCTCCTTCGCCCGCCGCTGATTACGCGATAAGTATCAATTAGTTCTTCAACATGCAATAAGTCTGTAATTCGCTGAACGTCGCGCCTTAGCTTATCTTTGTCAGCATCACATGTCGGATCAGGATCGGTTAAATCCAAACAATCAAGGTTACTTGAACATTTTACTAATTTACCCGCTTCATCACGCAAATACTCGCCCGATTGCCCACGGCAAAGGCGCTCATTGGATACATTATCATAATTAAACACCAAATTTGCCAATAGTTGATTATAAATGCTAATAGTCATCGGATCGGCATCATCATTATGGGAAAGTATGTAAATGTTAGTGAACAGTGTCGGGTCGCCATATTTATTTGCCGCGTTCACATAAACCGTTGTTCCAACGCGAACAGCCGGATAGCCGTCAACCTCCATTGATTCTGGCGAACCGCCAAATCCCTGGGTCCGGTACCACTCTTCGGGGGTTAAATGATCGGGATTAGGCATAATGCGAAGTCCGATTGCGTCCTTGGCATAAGGCGCGCCTTCGGTCGGATCAACATCATAGGTTAAAAGATAGTCACGTAAAACCCCGCTTGGCGGATCAGCCACATTTATTTTAAGTTTGGGCAAAAGATTGGGCTCATTATCCCGGCAGTACATTGTGGCAAAATGAAAATCCAAAGGATCGGCAAAATATGCCGGTGATTCCTCTGGCACTTCGCAGGGCACGCCGGTGCAGTCAGTGTCATCGGTGCAAGGTGTACGCACCACGCGTTCAATTAAATAATATGTGCAATAACCGGTTAATGGTTCGGCCTCCGGATCCGGCCACGGATTTTCACAAAGGTTGACCATCGCAGTCACGGAATCAGATACCGTTTCTCCAGCGCAATGGCCCGGGTCAGTTTCGGTCGCGCCAACGCAAAGATTTCTCGGGCAGTCGGAATTTCGCATGCAAGCGCGGCCAAAAAAAGTGTCAACCGTAATTCTGGCCTGGGCGCTCACCTGCTCTTCGCCTGTTTTGCCGGCCGGAGTCACCATCTGATCCTGCTGATCGCTGTCGGTTACGCTAATAATATTATTTTCACTGTCATCGGCCTCGCTTGACGACCAGCTCCATTCCCACTCATAATTTCCCGGAATCTCTTCTATCGCCATGGGTGCAAGACCGGTCCGGCGAGCCACGGCAAGGGCGATAAAACTGCGTGCGCCGTAAGGGTCCGGTATTGTTGCCGGGTTTACCCGGTCAAAGAAATAAGTGCCGGTTGGATCTTTTATATAAATATAATCAAGTTTGCAAATTTCTGTGCCCGTGCCAAAGGCGCTCATGTAAAAATTATCCATTGCCACGCCCTCTTCCGATTCAATGCCCGGCAAAACCCTTATTTGGTACCAGGTATCCGGGTCAAGCGCCCGGCTCAAACGATAACGCACGGTCTGTCCGTCACCGGAAAGCCCAAGATCGCCCGAAATAATATTGCTTTCGCAATAATTGAGTGTGCGCGGATCAATCTCTGCCGCCGCACGCACATATTTAACTAAAAATCCTTTGAAAAAATTAGTTATACGATTCAATACAAGCCTCCACCACGATACCTTTCCGCCCTCGTCAGTTAAAAGCATCATTGGATATATGGTCTCGCCTTCACCGCAGGCCGTATCCTGGCCGGCAATTACCAAAATGCGATTTTTACTCACTCCCTCGTCATCATAAGATAAGGTGGTTCTGTCTAGAGATTCGCTAAAGCGAACCTGGATTGCCGCATTGAGGCACATCTCATTGGAGCCATTCGCCGGAATTACTTCTTCAACTAAGGGCATTGGATAACAGCAAGAATTCGCCGCAAGCCCGAGCGAGCGGTCAATTGCCTTGCATTCGGCGTCCAGGGTAAATCCGCAAAGCATGGTAAACTGCGCCGCCCCGGAAACACCGTCGGCTGTTGCATTAACCACGGTGGACTGATTACCCTCCTCGTCAACTTCTCCCAATCCGATTGCCTCAACTATCTGAACCGCATCAGAGCGTCCATCCGGCGCTCCGGCATCACAGCCCCTTTCCTCGCCCAAACCGACTGTTCCATCACCGCAAAATGACGGTGCACTGTAAGTGTACGACGAACCAAGAAATAAGCAGTTTATGCCGCACCCCTCTTCTCCGTCGCAGTCCTCTCCGTTTTCAACCACTGCATTGCCGCAGCAATTCGGATCAGTAGAATCAATGCAGGGATAGGTCCCTTCATTCAAACAGCGCTCCGAGCAGCCGTCGCCCGAACGAGGACGGCACTGCCCCTCACCAATACCGATACAATCAGAGTTCGAAGTGCACGCTGTGCCGTCAGCGCACATCCGACCGTCATCGCAATCCTCGCCTAATTCAAATTCAACCGCCCCGTTGCCGCAAACGCCCAACGGTCCGGGCATTGAACCTTCACGCAAACATTCTGGCGAACAGCCATCACCGGCCCGACGGTTGCCGTCATCACAGTCCTCGCCGTCACCAAGATCAGCATTGCCGCAAACCGAACCAGCCAAAGTTGAACCCTCATTCTGACAACCCGGGCTGCAACCGTCGCCAAAAATATTATTGCCATCATCGCACTCTTCTGCGCCCTCGATCCATGGATTTGCCCACGGGGAAATATATGAAACATCTTCAATATCAGCGTTACCGCATGTTCCGCCTGCTTCAAACGACGCTACCGGTTCAGTAAGACAGTTAGATGAACAGCCGTCACCGGCTGAAGTATTGCCATCATCGCATTCTTCACCAAGCGAGACTTCGGCAATACCGTTTCCGCAAACAGCAATATTTGTTTCCGTACCAAGATGCAAACAGGTTTTGGCATCGCACCAGCGGGAAATATTTTCAAGGCTTGTGTCAATTGTTCCGCCGTCAATTAATTCACCGACCAGGGTATCATCGACTGACCACCCCCAGTCGTATTGCCACGGATTAAGTGCCTGGCCCTCGGTACTGCATTCGTCTACTTCGCCGTAAGGAACCGCCGTGTAAACCACGCGCTCGCCACGCGAACTGGTATAACCGATTTCCGGCGCAACTTCAACACGATCGACCACGCAGGGATTAGGATCGTCTTTTGTCCTAAACGTCCAGGAAAAATTTTCTCCATAATTTAAATTGGTAAGCTCGGTCAATGTATAGCTTTTTATGTCGCCATTTAATATGACCCGGTAATAAGACCTCTGGTCAAAATCAGCGTGACTAATGATAATTTCCTGCCAAGTAAGCGGATCAACCGGAGTAATTCCGCTAACCAAATTGCCGCCGACAAAAGTACGGCAGTTCTCATTTTCGCATTTATATATTTGAATATTACCCGGCGCAAGAATTGACGCCGAATCCATCAGCGTATTAAAACCAATGCGAATTACCGCGTTAATACAGGCTTCAGTACACTCGGGCTCATATGAAGTAACTGCCGGATCAGTAAAATCAACCACCAGCTGTCCGGAATCTGAAAGGCCCTGACCGACCGCTTCGGCCGTAATGTCTACGGGCACGCCGAGTGTTTCAAGGATCGGGGTTATCGCGGCAATCCAGCCTTCGAGCGGATCAGGTACAGCCACGCTCGCCCGCGCCAAATCACTTGACGACCACAGCCAGTCGTAGGCTGAAGGATTTAAACTAAGACAGATGTCTTCACTGCCGATTGCCGAAGCGCTGTATTCAATTGGATTTGTGTCACGGGCAATATAATAATCAGGCGTCACTGAAACATTGCCAATTGTGCAGGGATCGGTTCTTTCACTTGTTTTCCAAGTAAAGCAGTAGCCGTAACCCTCGCCGCAATCCTCGTCTTCTTCCATATTCAGACTGCCAACGCTCTCGTCTCCACGCAAATTAGTTGAAAGCTTTACCTCATACCAGCTCTCCGTATCAAAAAGAGCCGAAGGAATAATCTGGAAACCGCGGTTAGCGTCAAGCACGGTGATGGTTGCTACTCCGACATCAACGGTGGAAGCGCAAGGATCATCAACCCCACCAATGCATTTTTTAAATTCAATATTGTCTGATGTAAATCTTGCCGCATCCATTGGCACATTAAAGCGCACGGTCGGAACGGCATTAATGCAAACATCTTCTCCTCCGCTGCGCTCTGACCAAGGAGAAGGTGACGCAGGCAAATCTTCTGACATGCATGCCTCTATTACTTGCGGCGTAATCGGGATGATTCCGGTTGAAAAACGCCAGACAAATGAAGCCTCGGTCGGACCGATTGCACATTCTTCGGTCAACCCAATGCAGGTCCCGTCAGGGCAGCACTGCTGATCGCTTTCACACGCGCCCGGCTCTTCAATGCAGTTTGCCACTTGAAAATTTATGCCGTTGCTTGTTATCCCGGCAGCCGAAGTTGCCGTCACCGTGCCGGTAATCGCACCGGACGGTACCTCGGTTGTTATTTCCTCGTCTGACCAATCAGTTACGTCAGCCTCTTTTGAATCATAAAAAGTAACTGCGCCGGTGGTTGCACCCAAACGCTCGCCGTAAATTACCGCACCGGTCCCGACTGGTCCGGCTGCCGGTGAAATTCGGCAGATGCCCGGCGCCAATGGATCGTCATTTACTGTAAATTCAGCCGGTTCGCTTGTTCTTCCGTCAGAACGCTGCACCCTTACCTCATGCGCTCCAAAAGAAAGAGCCGTACCGTCGCTATAATCATCAGGCACTTTAACGGTAATATTGTCACGATGCCATATATCGTCACCGCATTCCTCAGGAAAATCAACCGCCCCGAGAGCCGACTGGCCGGTCGAAGGATTGATAAATGTTAATCGCCCCATGGACGAACCGAAATTACTGCCGTAAATCGTAATGTATTGGCCAATCGGTCCAGCTGCTGGCTCAATTTGTGAAATTATCGGCACTCCGGACAATCCCTCCTCAACAACCGTGAAATTTACTCCGTTGCTTGCCGTGCCGGACACACTTACCCGCACCGGATAGTCTCCTTCACTGAGCGGCGGCACAGTTGCCCGCACCGTTTCATCGCTCCAACTGTCAATCCGCCCGGCATCAACCTCGCCAAAAGTTACTGAATCCTCGGTCGCGCCAAATCCAATGCCGGAAATAGTTACCGTCGTGCCGGTTTCGCCCTCTTCCGGATTTATTTCACAAATACCCGGATGCTCTATTGTATTAATTAAAAAATCAGGAATGTTCGGCCCGCGCGTGTCATTTGTCACGTCAGCATCACCGTCAAAAGTAGTCACTTCAATCGGTCCGCTCACTGCGCCCTCGGGCACGGTAATAATAATTTGATTATTGGCCCAAACACGAGCGCAGGGAGCAAACGGCGCAACCATTTCATCGCCCTCAGCCTCTGCTCCAAGAAATTTTACTTCGCCCCGCGTCACGCCGAAATACTGGCCGGTTATTGTCACCAGTGTCCCGGGTGCGCCGTCCAAAGGGTCAACTGATTCAATGATCGGCCGGGAAATACAGACTCCGCCTTCACAATAACCTGATGAGCAATCTTCATCAGACGTACATGATGAACCAGAGCACGCGCCACAGTAGTCATCACTTGCCGGGTCACCACCGCAGTCAATGCCGGTCTCTCCCCCGTCCTGAATTCCGTTAAAACAGTGCTCGGCTCGCACAACAACCGAAACTGCAGAAGAAAGCGCGCTGTTATCGTCAATATCATATGCCCGCGCCCGAATATCATGACGCGAACCAAGTGTATATCCGCTGGTATCCCAGTCCGTTTCCGCCGTAAAGGTAAGCGGAGTCGGCGCCGGCGGCCCATCGCTCGCCACAACCGAACCTTCAATTTCAAAATCAACTAATGAAACTCCGGCATCATCTTCTGAATATGCCTGCAGGGTAATAATTGAATTCACTGGCACGCCCTGGCCATTATCTGGATAAGTTATTTCTACCGAAGGATCGGCAACATCAACCAAATCGCCGGTCATGAACCTGCCTTCGCAATTTGCCGCGAGACCGGTGCAATTAATAAACAAACCACCGGAACTTCTCAAGCCTTCGGCAACAATAATTTCATACTCCGTGTCCGCGCCAAAACATTTGCGGTCCTCATTTGGTTCAGGGCACGCAGCGCTCGGGACAAAGCTTACCCGGCTCCCCAAAACGCTGTAAGTGCCGTCAACTCTTATCCCATCACTTATCCGATTAATGCGGATATTATTTTCAACCGTTGTTGAGTCAACATTAGCATTGAATAAAATTCTCACCGTAACGTTCCGGATCGGGACTGACCCCTGCGGGGTCATGCTTTGCACGCTAAAAACACGCACGCCACCGCCCGGAACTCCCGGACCTCCAACAATTCCCGGAGGACCGCTAGGCGGGCCCTCGGTGGTCGCGCTGACCAGCGCGTCAAGAACAAAACGGGAAATTGCAAATGAAGAAAGAACGATTGCCAAACCAATCACCGCATTAATCAAAACTTTTTTCGCCTTGGCAACTTTTTCATCATCGCCGCCGGCCGTCATCCACAAAAAGCCGCCGTAGAGCACTAAAAGTAAGGCAATAATACCGAGCAACCCCAGGGCAACATTAATAATCCGTGCGATAATCACCCGTATATCTTGACCGCCAAGCTCAATCTCCTCTTCAACCGGTTCAATACCGACTTCAATTGCCAAAACTCCGTTTATAAAAAATAAAACCGCCATTAAAACAATGGTTGCCAAAAAGACGATCTGAATTGTTCTTTGTTTTTTTAACATTTATCGCTCTTTAACCGGAATACCCAAACACGGACCCGAGCTTCGCGAAGCTGAAGGCCGGGTATCGCAACACCACGGCGCGCCCACCCTGTCTTTGGGGCAATTACGCGTCGCCGCCGGGCTGTAACAATTTTGATAAACGTCTTTTACGTCGGAAAATATTTCCGGATAATATTCGGTTTCTTCAAAAAATAATCCATGCCTGATTACGGTTGCCGAATGGTGCGGCGTCATGCCGGCTTCGACTGGCAAGCCTTCTTCAGTAAAATTATCAGAATCAATGTAAAACCAAAGTGAAAATTCATCAGGCTGATTATCACTAAGGAGTATATTTGAGCTGTTAAGGCTTGAAAAACTCATCAGCACGTCCCACTCGATTTCAAGCAACATGTCCGGGGCAATACCGCCTTCGCCCGGTGCCGGGCTCACTGAGCTAACGCCCGGCGGGGCGATATATACCTCGTTTGTTGTGGCAAAACTCCAAGCAAAATTATCAGTTGGCGGCCCTTCAGCCACATCATTGGTATTACCGTCAAGGGAGTTGCCCGCCATATCAACCACTCCGTTATACGGAAAAACCGCCATTGGTTCTTCTCCTGAGTTCATTGTTGCCGAACGGACCGTCACGTCAATGTCGGCATTACCTGGTAAACAGAAAACTTCTCCCCCGCACGTATTTGTCCCGCATGACTCATCCGGCACGAATTCAACCGTCTTATATTGGTTGGCCATAGCAAATGTCCCTAAAACTGCTCCTCCGCCCTCAACCAAGATATTCGTAAAGCGGCTGCTGTGCCCCGAGGCTGACGTCGGATCAATCGGTTCATTAAAATTAATTTGCACTAAAACGTTTTTGGGATAAGTTTCCCCGGCAACCGGAAATACGCTCCTTACCTGTGGCGGAGTTACGTCAACAAAAGTACTTACTTCAAAGTTCCAGCGGTAGCCGTCAGAAAGCGCCCCCTGAAAAGCATCTTCACCATCGGCCCGCTCAATATTTGCCCCCAATGAAACTGTGTACGAAACATCCTCACTTGCCGAACCCAGCCATTCCGCCGGCTCAAAAACAAAAGTTTCCAAATCTTCAGTAAAGCGCACCCTGACCTGGTCTGGGCGAAGAGCCCCGCCGTCGCCATCAGCCGTGCGATATATCTTTATATTGTCATTGTTTAATAAATCCGAAACCGTATCATCACTCGTATCAAAAGGCGTTCCCCCGTCGTCATATCCGTCAATAAACGAAGGAATCGACATCGCCTCTTTGAAGGTTACCATTATCTTGGTATTGCGCGGCACATCAGTTGCCCCGCGTGAAGGATAATGATAATCAATTATGCCGTTACCCAGAGCCCCACTAAAGGATTCATAAGTCGGCGGCGCTCCGCTTGGCCGGCCGCCCGGACCGAATACGCCGTCTTCTCCAAGAAGCGCCTGAAAAATAAATACCGTAATTGCCCAAGAAGTAAGAATTATTCCCAGGCCAATGGCCGCGTTAACTAATACTTTTTTTGCTTTGGCAACTTTTTCCGCATCCCCGCCGGCTGTCATCCATAAAAACCCTCCGTACAGAACCAAAACTAAAGCAATCACAGCTAATAATCCGAGAAAAACATTAATAATCCGCGCAACAATAACCCGAATATCTTCACCGCCAAGCTCGATCTCTTCCTCAACCGCTTCAATTCCCAATTCAACCGCGAACACCGGAACAAAAGAAACAAAAAAGAACACCAGGACAAAAATAAAACCAATTAAAAACCAAGTGTTCTTTTTATTTAAAAATTTTACCCCTTTCAGCATGGGAAGAAAGGATAATAATTAAATTCAAAGATTATTTGGACAGTTCTTCTTCAATCAATCGCTTTACCTCATCACCCTCGGCGCGGCCGCCGATTTCCTTCATTGCCGCCCCCATAATCCTTCCAAAATCCTTGCCTATTGCTTCGCCGATTTCTTCTATTTTAGATTTAATGATTGACTTTATCTCTTCCTCACTCAAGCCCTCAGGCAAATATTCGCTCAAAATATCTATTTCCGCGCGATTTGATTCAGCCAGGTCTTTGCGTCCTCCAGCGATAAAATCAGCAACCGCATCTTTTAATTGCTTAATCTGCGTCCTTATCAGCTTCTCAACTTCTGAATCTTCAAGCTCAGCTTCTTTCTCTAGTTTTTTCTCAATTAATAAGTTCTTAATTGCCGAATTTAAAAGACGAAGCACGGAAATTTTTTTTTCATCCTTCTTCTTTAAGGCGGCCCTTAAATCATCATTAATTTTTGATTGAAGCGACATCTTTTTAGCGATAGCGACGGTATGCTTTTTCAAGTTCGTCCTTTATTCTTCCGGTCTTTACCATGTATTCACGCTTTTTCTTAAGCGTTTCGCGTCGCAGCGCACTTTCTTTTTTCTTAGTGCGGCTCTTTTTATCAGAACGAAATCTCACTTTCTTTGCTTGAAGCAGTTTTCCGCTCTGCTGCACCCTTCGGTTAAAACGACGTACTAAACCCTCAAAGCTTTCTCCGCGTTTTTTCTTAACCTCTGCCACAAACGTTCACCTTCCTTTCTTTGGTGTTAATTAATACTAACTTTAATTATTTTACTAATTTTAGCCTAAAAAGTCAAATAATTTATTATTTTTCCCCGTTATTCTTATCCAGCTTTTTTTGTATCTCACGGACAGCCTTCTTTTGGTCAACAATCTCCTGAATGCCCGCCTCCATATCTCGAATAAGCACCGTACCATCCAAAACCTCTTTTTGGCCTAAAATAAGCGAATATTTAACACTAAGGCGGTTTGCTACTTCAAGCTGCGCCTTAAGTGATTCCTTGGAAAATGCCTCAGCCAAAGGCACGCCCGCCTTTCGGAATTCCTCAAAAAGGCTGATCGCCCTTATTCGAGCCTGCTCCCCAAGCTGGGCAAAAAATATTTCAGGAGCCTTGCGTTTTGGCACCTTTATTTCATCTGACTTCAACTTATTAACAACCCTCTCAATGCCAATGGCAAAACCACATGCCGCAGTTGGCCGACCGCCAAGCATCTCAATTAAAAGATCGTACCGACCGCCGCCGCCAAGCGCTGACTGGCGAGCATCTTCTTCTTCGCTTTCCGGCCATATCTCAAAAACTGTCCGAGTATAGTAATCAAGACCGCGCACCAAAAATGGATTCATCACATACGGAACCTCTGCTTCATCCAGGCACTCCAAAACTTTCATAAAATGGTTTTTACTGTCTTCATCAAGCCAGTCAACAATTTGTGGCGCCTCATTTCTGATTGATTGGCACCCCTCTTCTTTGCAGTCAAGAAGCCGCAAAGGATTTTTATTGATCCTTTTTTTGCAATCATCGCAAAGCTGGCCCCGCCGGCTGCGGTAATAACTGACCAACTCTGTTTTGTAAGCTTGGCGCGATTCCGGCGTGCCCAAACTGTTAATTTGAATGGTTATCGGCAGGCCTATTTCCTTAAAAAAATCATTAACAATAACAATCAGTTGGGCGTCAACCACCGGGCTTTCTTCTCCCAGGGCCTCAAAGCCGAATTGATAAAATTGGCGATATCGGCCTGACTGCGGACGGTCATGCCGGAACATCGGACCCCAATACCAAAGCTTTACCGGCTGCGGCTGATTGAGCATTCCGTGATTAATGTATGCCCGGGCAATCGAAGCTGTCGCTTCAGGCCTTAAAGAAATATTTTCCCCGCCCGCATCCTGAAATGAATACATCTCTTTTTCCACAATGTCTGTCTCCTTGCCAACCGAACGGACAAAAAGGCTGGTTTCCTCAAGGATTGGTGTTTCAATACGGCCATAAGCAAAATCTTCAGCCAGCCCCCTGATAACATCATAAATATAGTTCCAATATTTTTCCTCTGGCGGCAGCACGTCTTTCATGCCGCGTAAAAGTTGGGGTACCTTTGGCGCCCGTTTTGGCGCCGCTTTTGGCTTTGCCACGGCTTTTTTTACTGTTTTTTTAGCTGGTTTCTTTGTCGCTTTCTTTTTTGGCGGCATAAAATTATATATTATATTCAGGGGCTTCGAATACCTTAACTTTGGTTATCGGCCAGCCGCGCAGCCAAACCCGCCCGACAATATAATCGCGGTTCACCGGACCAAAACTCCGTGAATCAAGGCTTGAGCTTCGGTTATCTCCCATAACATAGTATTCGTCTGACCTTAGTTTTACTTTTTTCTGCCCAACGGTATAACCGTTGCCCAAATAGCTTTCATCAATCTGTATTCCATCGGGATACTCTGTATTATAAATCATTACTTTCCCTTCAATTATCTCGACTGTTTCTCCGGGAAGGCCGACAATGCGCTTAATAAAATACTGCTTTGGATCAGTCGGATAACGGAAAACAATAATATCGCCCCGTTCAGGATCACCAAACCGGTAAGATATTTCGTCAATAATTAAATACTCATGATCGTAAAAATTCGGTTCCATTGAAGCACCATTAACATAAAAGGGCTGAATTAAAAAATATCTAATCGGAATGATAATTGCCAAAGATATTGCCACCACCTGAATAATTTCAAAAATAAAACCGGCAATTACCGCAGCCGTACTTTTCGGAGTAAGAACATCCTCACCCTTTTTGCGTCGATTGAATAATCCCATAATGTTACGTTTAAAATAAAATAATGGTATTTATTAATTATGCCTAATGGTGGGCGGCACAAGATTCGAACTTGTGACCTCTCCGATGTGAACGGAACGCTCTAACCAGCTGAGCTAGCCGCCCATTAATGCCTCCCCCATAAGTGCAAGAAATAGGCCTTACTTCAGGATAGTAATAAATATATCATAAAAAATCGTCAAAATCAAGAGTTTTTTTTAGCTAAATCTAAACAAAATATTTGGTTATCCATGTCAAAATTTAGTCTGAAGTGCAATTCAAACCGTATGTCAAAATATGTCAAGCAGAATGTAAGATTATAATGGCTGATGATGCCATATTTTAGGACTAGAAAAAAAACTTAAAATATACTATAATTGACACAAATTACTATGAATATGCACGTTGACCTGCTCCCGGAAAATGACAAAATTGAACAGTCCAAAAAAGGCCTATTGTTTTTCGGCCGTATTTTTGTAATTTGCATTGTAGTCTTTGCTGTAGCGGCGACCGTTTTTTCGTACCAGGTCGTCACATCGGAACAGGTCGGTGAGGACAGCTTCATGGGCCGGGTCGGGAAACTGCCGGTGTTTACCGGCCTGAAGTATCTTACCGGAACAGCCGAACGCGGACTGCGGGGCACGAACGATGATAGAACAAATTTTATTCTTCTTGGAGTCGGCGGCACGGGCCATGACGGTCCGCAGCTAAGTGATACTATTATCATGGCCAGCCTCCGTCATTCCGACGGCAGGGTTGCGATGCTTTCTATCCCCCGCGATCTTAGCGTTGACATACCCGGATACGGGTGGCGGAAAATCAACCACGCCAATGCATTTGGCGAATGGGAAAAAGAAGGTTATGGTCCGGTCTTGGCAAGCCAGGTTATCTCAAATATCACCGGCCAGCCAATCCACTATTATGTAAGGATTGATTTTAATGGGTTTGTTGAATTTATTGATGAAATAGGCGGCATTGACGTGTATGTTGAACGAAGTTTTACTGACTACCAATATCCGACATCTGATGATAAGTATCAGGTCGTGTCTTTTGAGCAGGGCGAACAGCATATGGACGGCGAAACAGCACTAAAATTTGTCCGCTCACGCCACGGAACAAACGGCGAAGCGTCTGATTTTGCCCGCAGCCGACGCCAGCAAATTATTCTCGCGGCAGTTAAAGACAAAGTTCTAAGCCCTTCTTTGATATTGAATCCGAAAAGAATAATCAAACTCTACGACACGGTCAAGGAAAGCGTTGAAACTAACCTAACGACAAGCGAGATGCTTCTTCTGGTCAACATGTCGCGGAAAATTGATACGGAAAATATAATTAATAAAGTGCTCGATACCGGTCCGGGTAGCCCGCTGTATGCGACAAATATTAACGGCGCCTTTATGATCCTTCCCCGCGGCGGCACCTGGAACGAAGTAATGGCAATTGCCAAAAATATTTTTGAAGAAAAAAATAACGAAACTTCAACCGCCGTAACAAGCTCGAGCAGCAGCCCCACAAAAATACAGGTAGAAATCCAAAACGGCACAACCATCCCCGGCCTTGCCTATGCCACTTCTCTTGTCCTGAAAGAAAATAATTTCGAAATTGTTAAAATCGGCAATGCCGAGCAAAGGGATTATGCAAAAAGCGTGATATTTGACATGACCAACGGAGAAAAATCAAAAGAGCTTGCCTTGCTTCAGTCACTGCTCGACGCCAATGTCTCGGTTTCCACCTCTGGATGGATCTTCAGCTCAACACTGGTGCCTTCAGAAGTAACAATAATCGATGAAAGTGACAAAGTCACCGCGACAAACAGGGATGTTGACTTTTTAGTGATACTTGGTCAGTCAAGTAAAGAGCTTGTCCAATGAAAAATATCAGCGAAAAACCAATCATTGCCATTGTCGGACGAACTAATGTGGGAAAATCCACGCTGTTCAACACATTGGCCGAAGAAAACAAAGCGCTTGTCTCGGCAATTCCCGGCACAACCCGCGACCGCGCTTTTGCTGACTGTGTTTGGCGCGGGCAAATCATCCAAATAATTGATACCGGCGGCTTTGAGAAAAAAAATAAAAGTATAATCGACACCGGCATTAAAACACAAATTCAGCTTGCCCTTGAGCAAGCTGATTTAATATTCTTTGTTGCCAATATTCGCGACGGAGTTTTACCCGAAGATACTGAATTTGCCCGGGCGCTTCAAAAAATAAATAAACCGGTTATTTTTATTGCGAACAAAGCAGATAAAAAAGAGCTAACCCTTCGCGCCAAAGACCCCGAGTGGCAAAAGCTTGGCTTTGGCGACCCATTGCCCATTTCGGCGACAACCGGATTAGGGGTGGGCGATCTGCTTGACGACGCCTATAAAAAATTAAATGAAATCAATAAAAAACCCCAGCCAATTGTAGAAATTGAAGCATTAAAAATCGGAATTTTCGGCAAACCAAATGCAGGAAAATCATCTCTTATTAACGCCCTGCTCAATGAGGAGCGCATGATTGTTTCTGATCTTGCTTTTACCACGCGCGAACCGCAAGACACCTTTGTCAGCTACCAAGGAAAAGATTTTGTGTTAATTGATACCGCCGGCATAAGGAAGCAGGCAAAAATCAAAAAAGGCTTGGAAGCGAAAGGAGTGCAAAAAACTAAAAATATCCTTGAATCAATTGATGTCGCTCTTTTGGTAATTGATATTTCCGAATCAATCGGTGCGCAGGATAAAAATTTGGCCAATCTTATTCATGAGTCCGGCAAGGGACTAATAATTATTGCAAATAAATGGGATCTGATTAAAAATAAAGATACGCGCCGGGCAAAAGAATTTACCGACTACATAAATTCCCAATTGCCGTTTGTAAAATGGGCGCCGATTATTTTTACTTCGGCAAAAAACAGAAAAAACGTAATGAAAATTTTTGAAATTGCAGAAGAGGTGCAAAAAGAAATGCAAAGAGAAATTACCGCTAATGCTCTTGATAAATTTTTAAAAAAAGCAATCAAAAAAGCCCGCCCAACCGGCGGAGCCGGCATGGTTACGCCCCCGCACATTTATAGCATGAAACAAACGGAAATTATGCCGCCAACCTTTGAAGTGCTCGTCAAAACAAAGCACGTTATTCATCCCAATTACCTCAAATACCTGGAGAAGCAGCTTAGGGAAAAATTTGGTTTTTCTGGAGCCCCGATTATAATAAAATCAAGAAGCCGCAAATAATATGAATCTAATTGTCGGCCTGGGAAATCCGGGCAATAAATTTAAAAATACACCCCATAACCTTGGTTTTGAGGTGATTGATGCAATTAAAAAAGAATATTGTGATTTTTTTCCTGACTTTAAATTAAATAAAAAATTACAAGCCGAAATTTCTAAAGGTAAATTTCCTGATAAAGAAATCCTCCTGGCCAAACCGCAGACATTCATGAACCTTTCGGGAAAAAGTGTTCAGGCAATAAAGAAATTTTATAAAATAAAACCCCGGGATATTTGGGTCTTTCACGATGATATTGACCTACCCCTTGGTAAAATTCGAATAAGCAAGGGATCTTCTGCTGCCGGACACAAAGGCGTACAGAGCATAATTAATGAACTCGGAACAAATGAATTCGTGCGTTACCGCATGGGAATAAAAACTGCGCTTACGGAAAAAATGCCATCTGAAGATTATGTTCTAAAAAAATTCAGTAAAGCCCAGGTTTTTCAAGCTCAAGAGATGATAAACGCAGTTACCATGGCAATGGAAACAGCTATGGAGCTTGGCATCGATGCGGCAATGAACCGCTATAACTAAAAAAACACCGACAAACCTGCCAACAAAAGCACGTCTCTTGTCGCTGGTTAGGAGGGGTGACCAGCACAAGAAATGGCCCTGCTGGCAGGTCCGTAGGTGTTTTTTGGACCCTGAAATCTTCTTTAAAACGGGCAAAATATTTTTTGATTAACCTACCTTAGCACAGCGCTTCCCAATTGTCAAGGCGCAATTGTCAAAAATTACTAACAAATATACCCGGACTTGACGAAATATTTTATTTGAATTATGCTACATTCCCGTAGAGCTTATACATTATTATATGGCATTGCCAGAAAAAGCTTATTGGGTCGGATTTGGGCAGATATCACGCTTTACCCCGGCCCGTTTTCAAAAAATTATTGACTATTTCCCCTCTCTTGAGGCAGCCTGGTACGCGAGCCGCGACGAGCTCAGTCAAGCCGGAATCGAGCCAGAAGTGGTTGATGATTTTTTTATTAAACGTGAAACACTAGATCCAGCCTCGCTTTGGCAGGCGGTGCTCAAAGAGAACATCAGAATAACAACAATAAACGAAAGCCAGTATCCGGCAATTTTAAAAGAAATATTTGATCCCCCTCCCTACATATATTACCGCGGCATAATGGATAACCCTGCTGAATTCCGCCTTGCCGTGGTCGGTACGCGCAAAACATCATCTTACGGCCGCCAGGCGACCCAGGAGCTTGTCCGTGAATTAGCCGGCCAAAAACTTACTATTGTCAGCGGCATGGCGATCGGCATTGACGCCCTGGCCCACGAAGCAGCAATCGAAGCCGGTGGCCGCACCATTGCCGTACTTGGTTCCGGCCTAGACCGAGCAAGCATCTACCCGAGCACCAATCGCCGCTTGGCTGAACGCATTATCGAGTCAGGTGGAGCCGTGATTTCCGAATTTCCCCTGGGCAGCCTTGGTTTAAAGCACCACTTTCCCAAAAGAAATCGTATTATATCCGGCCTGTCGCTCGGCACATTGGTGATTGAAGCAGGCGAAGATTCCGGATCCCTTATCACCGCAAAATCCGCACTTGATCAGAATAGAGAAGTTTTTGCCGTGCCCGGATCGATTTATTCGCCAAACGCTATTGGCGCAAATAAACTAATAAAAATGGGGGCCAAAGCAGTCACCCGGGCAGATGACATCCTTGAAGAGCTTAATCTCTGCCAGGTAAAACAATTTATTGAAAACCAGCTGGTTCTGCCTGAATCGGGTGAGGAGGAAAAGATAATCCGTATTTTGAGCAAACAGCCCATGCACATTGACGCAATAATCAAGCAAAGCGAACTTGACGCCCCCACAGTAACAAGCGTGCTTTCAATTATGGAAATGAAGGGAAAAGTGCGCAATCTCGGCGGAATGAATTATGTTATCACAAGATAAAATTTGCACGATAAAAAAAATTAATTTATAATTTACTCTAACGATAAAACTTCCCAATGAAACTATTAATCGTTGAATCCCCAACAAAGGCGAAAACAATTTCCCGCTTCCTTGGAAGCGGTTTTAAAGTTCAGTCTTCATTCGGCCATATTCGCGATCTTCCAAAAAGCAAAATGGGCGTTGATACCGAACATAATTTTGAACCGAGCTATGTAATTCCGGCAGCCAAACGCAAGCAGGTCAATCTCCTGAAAAAAGAAGCGGAAAAAGCCGATGAAATTTACTACGCAACTGATGAAGACCGCGAAGGCGAAGCAATTGCCTGGCATCTTGCCCATATCCTTGATGAAAAATCTGACAAAACCAAAAGAATCACTTTTCATGAAATTACCGAAGATGCGATTGAAGAAGCCCTTTCCAGCCCGCGGGCGATTGATATGAACCTTGTTGATGCCCAGCAGGCAAGAAGAATACTGGATCGGCTGGTCGGATATGAACTATCGCCGTTTTTATGGAAAAAAGTGGCCCGCGGACTATCGGCCGGACGCGTACAGTCGGTTGCTGTGCGCCTCATTGTTGAAAGGGAACGGGAACGAGAAGCCTTTAAGCCCGAGGAGTACTGGACTATTGAAGCCGAATTACAAAGCAAAGACAATAAAGAGCTTACGGCTAAATTGCATAAAATTAACGACAAGACGCTTGACAAATTCGACCTTGGAAAAGAAAAAGACGTTAAGCCGATACTTGCCGACCTGAAAAAAGAAAATTACCAAGTAGCCGAGGTCGCAAAAAAGCAGACAAAACGCAATCCGACCCCTCCCTATACCACCTCTACTCTTCAGCAGGACGCTAATAAAAAATACGGCTTCTCGGCCAAGCAAACAATGATGATCGCCCAACAGCTCTATGAAGGCATTGACCTTAAAAAAGGCGGACATGTCGGTTTGATTACTTACATGCGTACTGATTCGGTAAATTTATCGGATAAATTTTTAAACCAAGCGCGCAGCTTTATTAAAAACCAATTTGGCAACGAATATGTCCCGGCTTCAGCAAGGCGGTATAAAACAAAAAGCAAGGCCGCCCAAGAAGCCCACGAAGCAATTCGGCCGACAAATCCAGAACTTGCCCCCGAATCAATTAAGAGCTCGCTTAACGCAAACCAACATAAGCTCTACGATCTGATTTGGCGTCGGGCTCTTGCCTCGCAAATGAACGCTGCGGTTATTGATCAAACAACAATTGACATATCAGCCGGTAAATACGGACTGCGCACAAGCGGTTCAGTTATAAATTTCCCTGGCTTTCTAAAGCTCTACCCGGAAGCAAGCCGGGAAAATATCCTGCCCGATCTTAGAAAAGACGATGCGCTCGAACTCATTAAATTAATCGATAAGCAGCACTTTACCGAACCACCGGCCCGTTATTCGGATGCCACCCTGGTCAAGGCACTGGAAGAGCACGGCATCGGCCGTCCGTCCACTTACGCGCCGACCATCGCCACAATTATTGACCGCAATTATGTGCAGCGAGACGAGCAGAAAAGACTTGCCCCGACTGAAATGGCGTTTCTCGTAAACGACATACTGGTGGAACATTTCCCAAAAATTGTTGATTATAAATTTACCGCAAAAATGGAAGACGATCTTGATAAAATTGCCGAAGGAAAAAAAGAATGGGTGAAAACGCTGCAAGATTTTTATGAACCTTTTCATAAAAACCTGGAACAAAAAGAAAAGGTCTTAACCAAAAAAGAACTTACTGAAGAGGTCACCGAAGAGGTATGTGAAAAATGCGGAAAGGCAATGGTGAAAAAAATCGGCCGCTACGGCGCATTTCTCGCCTGCTCCGGCTATCCGGAATGCAAAAACACTAAACCGCTTGAAGGCGGAAAAGAAGAACCGGAGGTTACCGAAGAAAAATGCCCTGAATGCGGCAAGCCGCTCGTTGTCCGGCATGGTCGCTATGGCGCGTTTCTCGCCTGCTCCGGCTATCCCAAGTGCAAATATATTAAAAAGACGGAAAAGGGAACCGGCGTAAAATGCCCGGCCTGCGGCGAAGGCGAATTAGTCGCCCGCCGCACAAAACGGGGCAAAATATTTTACGGATGCAACCGCTACCCAAAGTGCGACTTCGCCCTCTGGCAAAAGCCGACCGGCGATAAATGCCCAGACTGCGGATCGCTGCTTATTCAAAAAAATAAAAAAACAATCGCCTGCTCAAATCCTGAATGCGGTTATTCCAAAGAAGCATAATCATATCAAAAATTCCCCACAATGCGGGGAATTTTTTTATTTATTGATTATTTTTTATCGCCCCTTGAGCGCGTCACCGACCTTGCCCAGCCAGGTATCCTTTAAATATCCGTCCCAAACCGTTCCCTTTATCGCTTTATAGGCAAGCCATAAAAAACCACCGATAAACAGCAACGGCGCCACAGCAAGACCCTTGGCAAACTTTCTTCCGCCGCTCCAATAGCTCGGTTTGTATTCAGGGCCAAGATCAAACGTCTCCCACTTAGACGGTTTTTCTACTGGCGGCTCGGATCCAACTTCAAATTCCGGCAGTTCTTCATATTTCTCCTTAATCTCTCTTCTCAACTGGGCCATTTCCTCCGGGCTATAGCGGCCACCTTCGGCAAGCGCCGCTTCAATTGCCCGGTCTTCTTCAGTCAGCGGCATGATTTCTTCTTCTGCCATGCGCGCCTCGGCTCGTTCTGCTTTTTTCTTTGCCTTTTCATATTTTTTCACGTCCTTCTCAAATCCGCTTGGCACGGCAATATCCTCAAACAATTTTTCTTTTTTGGCCCATTCTTCCATTTCGCCGGATGAAGGGCCGGCTTTTTCTGGCATATATTGACAAATAATTATTTTTTAAAGTATGCCACGCCAATAATGTTTTGTCAAAAAAAACCGGAACAATGATTGTCCGGTTAAGTATCTTATTCAATAAGATCAATGCCCATGGCGTCAAAATCAAATTCCGTCCCCACGATATCCGGCTTAACCAGCCTTTTATAGCGCACCCTTTGCCCCGGAGCAAGGCGAATTAACCTGCCCGGTTGGCAGTTGAAATTCTCCCAAAAACCGCGCGCTACTCCCTTGCTTGTCTTTATTGCTGAAAAACCGGAAATATCATATGACCAAAGAACTACTCCCTCCCCCTCTGGGGGTTCGGAAAAAACCGGCAGCTTATCTTCCGGGGCTTGACTAAATTCGGCCAGAGTCAAAGAGCCACGCTCGACCAGCTCAGATACTACCTCATGAAAAAGTGATGCCTCGGAAATATTCACGCCAAGCAATCTCTGAAAAGCGAGCTTTTGGCCACTAACGGTTTCCAGAATACCGACATCTGATTCAGCTGTGAGCTGAACCACGAGGTAAGTCCGCCAATAACGGCTGACAAAGCCTACGTCATAAACCCGCAGCCGCCCTTCGGCGCTACCATGAAATATTTTTATATGACGCGAAGGCTCACTGGGAATCCAGTATGCCTCCTTTGGCAAATTACCCTCGCGGTGATGTCGGTCCTGCGGCCGCATTTCCATAAAAGGCATACGGAATATATTGATAAGGCTTCCGGATTCGTTATCAAATGAACGCATTTTGTCAAAACGCGCCTTAATGCCCTTGCCTCTTTTTTCACGGATGATTATTGGAGCGATAGATAGATAAGTAAATACCAGCCGCAACTTATGCGGATTGTCACAAAGATAACCTTCACTGTCCGGTATTATTATTTTTTTTACCAAATCCTCGCCATCAACCTTATCCCAAAAAATTTCTTCAACCCTTAGATCGACATCGATCTTTGCCAATGCCCTAATTCCGGAAAAAACATGAGTCATCAGCCTCCTCCTTTGTTGTTAAGATACGCAATTTTTATCATAGATTAGCACACCAAAGCCAGCCGCGTCAATAAATTCTCATCTTTACTATAAAAAAAATGTGTGCTAAAAAGAACTATTGGACATTATCTGATAAACAGGGTTATAATACAAAATATCAAAAGGCCAGATGACTATCGACAAATTAATAAAAATTGTTAAACAAAATAATCCGCAGGCGGACCTCAATGCAATCCGCAAAGCTTATAATTTTGCTGAAAAAGCGCATCATGGACAAAAAAGACTGACCGGTGAAGACTATATTCAGCACTCCCTGCAAACAGCAAAAACTCTGGCCGAAATGAAGCTCAGCACTTCGATTATTCAAGCCGGCTTGCTTCACGACGTTCCCGAAGACACTGACCGCAGCCTTGATGAAGTAAGGGAGGCATTTGGGGATGATGTTGCCGACATGGTTACGGGTATAACCAAGCTCGGCAAAATCAAATACCGCGGCATGGACCGATACATTGAAAACTTGAGAAAAATGTTTCTTGCCATGGCAAGCGATGTCCGTGTAATCTTTATAAAATTTGCCGACCGCATAAACAACCTCCAGACCCTTGATGTTCATCCGCCCAAAAAAAGATACCGTATCGCTTTGGAAACACTGGAAATATACGCGCCAATCGCTAACCGGCTCGGCATGGGCGAAATGAAAGGCGCCCTGGAGGATCTTTCTTTTAAATACGTCTACCCAAAAGAATATCAGTGGACAATCGGCATCATGGCGGAAAAACGCGAGGTTAAAGAAAAATTGCTTAACAAAATAAGCAATGCGGCAAAAAGAGAAATTGAACAAGCCGGTATTGAGATTCTTGATATCCACGGCCGGGCAAAACATATATATTCTCTCTATAAAAAATTGTTGCGCTATGACCGAGAAATCAATCGCATCCACGATCTTGTGGCTACCAGAATTATTGTCAAAGACATTGCTGACTGTTATGCCGTTCTCGGCATTATCCACAGCAAGTGGCCTCCGATGAAAGCCCGTATCAAGGATTATATCGCCCAACCAAAACCAAACGGATATAAGTCGCTCCATACGACCGTCTTTTGCGAAGATGGTGAAATCGTGGAATTTCAAATCAGAACAAAAGAAATGCACGAAGAAGATGAACTTGGTATTGCCGCTCATTGGCATTATGAAGAAGAAAAAGAGGGAGTCAACCAAAAAGAAAAGCAGCTTATTTGGGTTAAAGACCTCGCCCGCATCCAGGAACAGCTACAAAGCCGCTCACAGTATATTAAAAACCTTGAAGACTTGAAAATCGATGTTTTCCAAACAAGAATCTTTGTAATCACACCCAAGGGTGATGTAATCGACTTGCCCGAAGATTCAACGCCAATAGATTTCGCCTATGCAATCCACACTGAAGTCGGCGATAAATGTGTTGGCGCCAAAATCAACGATGAAATGGTAAATTTAAAAACAAAATTAAAAAGCGGTGATTTGGTAGAAGTCCTGGTTGATAAAAAAAGGAAAGGCCCAAGCGCCGAATGGCTCAAATTTGTCAAAACATCAAGAGCGAAAAACAAAATCCGCACTAAAACCAAAACAAAAATCACGGAGTGGTTAAAATCCGTGATTCCGGGAAGTGAAGAAAATAAGTAACTTATTGAACGATACGATTAATCAGGCTGTCGAGCTCTTCATCTGAATAAAATTCAATGGTTATCTGCCCTCCGCCGGGGCGTTTTTTTATCTCCACCTTCGTGCCCAAAACCGACCTCAATTCATCCTCCTTGGCCGTAAGATTGGGATCCTTCACCTTTGTTGTTTTTTTACCGGCACTGACTTTCTTTTCCGTGTCACGAACCGTCATTTTATCACGGACAATTTTTTTGAATAATTTAATTTGTGCCCGCGGCGTGTCAAGCGCCAAAAGACTCCGCGCTTGGGTGTAAGGTATCTCACCGCTCGCGGCCGCCTCCTGGATCTCAAGCGGCAGTTCAAGTAAACGGACATAATTCGCCACCTGCGGACGGCTTTTGCCCACTTTTTTCGATACTTCTTCTTGGGTTAAAGCGAACTCATCAATTAATTTTTTATATGCCTTTGCCTCTTCAATCGGATTTAAATTTTGGCGCTGTATGTTTTCAATAAGCGCCAGCTCCAGCTTCTGCTGCTCCTTGACGCTTCGGACAATCGCCGGAACCGTCCGCAGGCCGGCCATCTTGGCCGCCCGCCAGCGACGTTCGCCGGCAACAAGCTCATAACCATCATCGCGCGGGCTAACAATAAGCGGCTGAAGTATGCCATGCTCCTTAATTGAGGCAATAAGATCTTCCATTTCCTCATGGCTGAAGCTTTCCCGAGGCTGCCGGGGATTTGGGATTATTTCATCAATGGCAATATCAGCGATTTCCCTTCCCGAACCAACTGGTTTTTTTGTAAATTCATTTTTTTTATCTTCACCGGATGGAATCAGAGAACCAAGTCCCCTGCCTAATCCGCCCATCTTCGCCATAAATGTGTATAATTAAATTAACTAAAAATCAACATCCTCTTTTTCCTGCAATAAAAATTCCCGGGCTAAACGCTCATAGGCCTTTGCTCCTTTACTGTACGGATCATAGTGCATTATTGACCGCCCAAAACTCGGAGCCTCGGCCAAACGAACCGATCGGGGAATTACTGAACGGTAAATCTTATTGGGAAAATATTTATATAATTCTTGAAAAACCTCGTTGGAGAGATTTGTTCTTGAATCAAACATCGTTACCACTGCCCCCCGGACATCCAAATTTGGTTGCAAGTTTTCCTTTACCAAATTAACTGTATTCAATAGCTGTCCCAGCCCTTCAAGCGCATAATATTCTGATTGCACCGGAATCAAAACCTGGTCGGCCGCCGTTAAACCGTTAATTGTCAGCAAGCCAAGCGACGGCGGACAGTCAATCAAAATATAGTCATAATCATTGCGAACCTCAAGGAGCGAGTCCCGCAAACGAAATTCACGATTATCCGCATTGACCAATTCAACAGCCGCTCCGGCAAGATCCATATTTGCCGGCGCTACACGATAGCCCTCTTGTTCCGTCGGCTTAATAACATTCCGCATTTTGGCCTCGCCGACTAAAACATGGTAAATCCCCTGGGGCAATTTTTGATAATCAATGCCCAAACCCGAACTCGCATTCGCCTGCGGATCCATGTCAATTAATAAAACAAATTTCCCCATGGCTGCCAAATATGCGCCGAGATTGACCGCGGTTGTTGTCTTACCTACGCCTCCTTTTTGGTTAACAATAGTGATTACTTGGGCCATAATGGTTATAGTATAGCCAAAAAAGCCTTGTTTGACAAGATTTAAATATATCCGTTTGCAATCCTTGACTTTGAGCAAATTTTATGCTATACTAAGCAATAATTAGGGCGTGTGGCGGAATAGGCAGACGCGTACGACTCAAAATCGTATGGTTTTACGACCATGTGGGTTCGATTCCCACCACGCCCACCAAAAAATATGAACAATAAAACAATTATCTTCCTTATCGCAATTGCCCTTATCGGAATAGGAATTTTTACCTTTTTACAATTTGCAAACAATAAACCGGCAAATGATCTTTCAGCTGATACGACCCTACCTCGCAATGGCGACAAAACGCTGACAATAAAGGTATTTTTCAACAATAATGAGCTTGATCCTGAAATAACGTGTAATAAAGTATTTAGCGTAGAAAGAAAAATTCCCTATACAAAGGCCGTTGCCCAGGCAGCTCTTGATGAACTTCTTAGCGGCCCGACTGAAGAAGAAAAAAATGATGGCTATTTCACTTCGATAAATTCCGGAGTAATACTAAACCGCGTAACCATAGAAGACAAGATCGCCAAAGCCGATTTCAATGAGATGCTGGAATATCAAGTTGGCGGCTCCTGCCGCGTCAGCGCTATTCGCGCACAAATAGAACAAACTCTTATCCAATTTCCATCCGTTAACGAAGTCGTAATTTCCATAAACGGCGAAACCGAAGCGACCCTGCAACCATAAGCAGCACTATACCACATAAGAATTTCAAAAAACACTGCAAAATTCCTGAATCTCATAAAACCGGAAAAGTCATAAAAGTTTTTTAACCCACATCCGCCAAATTTAAAAACAGGCTCAAGCCTGTTCTTTATATTGACAAAGTCAATAAATTATGTTACTATATTCGGCTGGCTACCTAACGCCAACAGAAAGGAGCCTCACATGATACGGATCGACTGCGACGGCAAGTAGCGCCGCCAGAAAGGAAACCGTAACATGGCAAACGGCAAACAGAAACACAGGAGGAAAAGGCCGAGACAGAAAGACCGAATGTACATGGCTGAAAGAAAAAACGGCGAAAAAATCAAGAGAGGCCATAACCGCCAAAAAACTCAAAGCCTATTGAGAGATAAGGAAGCACGAGACAATATCGTATTCCTTGATAAACACTTCAGGACCGGCTGGGAATAGTCTTCTCCCCACCGTCTGCCCCGATTCCATCGCTGGATCGGGGCATTCACTTTATATTGACAACAAATTAAATGCATGGTAACATCTTAACTACGCCGCGGGGTAGAGCAGTTGGCAGCTCGCCAGGCCCATAACCTGGAGGTCACCGGTTCGAGTCCGGTCCCCGCAACCAAAAGAGCCCCATCACACGATGGGGCGTTTTTGTCCCTATTCCTTGCAAAATATAGTAAAATTTGGTATCCTTTCCCTATCATTGATGCGTGGCGGGGTAGCTCAGTCGGTTAGAGCGAGGGACTCATAAGCCCTAGGTCGTGGGTTCAATTCCCACCCCCGCTACCAAAACAAATAATTTTTAAAAACCAATGCGGTTCCCCTATTCACCGAAGTAAAGGAATCGAAACAGGGGTTAGTAAAAGAATGATATGCTCGTCATCACCCATGCCGTAACCGGCGCGGTAATCGGACAAGTTGCAAAAAGTTCCCCACTTGCTTTTATAATAAGCGTGATTGTACATTTTTTAATGGACATGATTCCCCATGGCGACTCGAAGGATTATGAAAAATATCGCGAAACCGGCAAAATTTCCAAAGCAAGCATCTACCAGCTGATATTTGACATAGTCGTTGTCATCGGATTTGCCGTATATGTGCTTATCCTCCGGACAGAAACGAACTGGTGGCCAATTTTCTGGGGAATAATCGGCAGCGTTCTCCCCGATATGCTTGTCGGCGTCCATGAATGTAAACCAAATTGGCTGACAAAAAACCCCCATAAACTTCATCTTTTTTTTCATAATATTATTACCGACCGCTGGCGTGACATAAAATTTCGGTACGCTGTTGTCATACAGCTGCTCGCGATTATTATATTGATGAATTATTTTTTCTAAAAAACAAAAAATAGACGCTAACTTATCAGGCGCCTATTTTTTGTTTTCGCAATTATTTCAATTTCTTATACAGATCTATTGTTTTTTGCGCCGTAAGCTCCCAACTGAAATCCTGCGCCCTCTTCTGCCCTCTTGCACTAAAATCTTTTTTCGCATTATCATCTTCAAGAAATTTATATAAAGCCCTCTTCATCTCATCCGGCTTGCTTGGATCAATCAACAGGGCGGCATTACCGCAAACCTCTGGAATAGAAGAAATATTTGAAGTAATGACCGGGATCCCCATTTTCATAGCCTCGAGCACGGGCAAACCAAAACCTTCATAAAGTGAAGGAAAAATAAAAAAACTGCTACAGGCAATCAAGGGAAATTTATTACCATGCTGGATATAACCAAGATACCGAACAAGGCCCTCGCCAATTTTTTCCTGGGCTACATTATTAACCTCCTCAATTTTTTCGAAAACTTGCTCATATTTCCACCCCTTTAATCCGGCAATGAGATACTCCTTATCTTTTAAAACGCTTGGTTTTTCTTTTAAAATTTCAATAAGCGCGTTTAACACCAAATTAATATTCTTTCTCGGCTCAAGTGTCCCCAGGGTTAAAAAATAATCCTTATTGATGTCGTGCTTTTTCTTGACCGGCTGGCTCAGCTTACAATAGCCCTCGCTGTCGGGACCGCTTGGCAATTCAACACCTTCATAAATAACCGAAATTTTTTCTTCTTTAACGTTAAAAATATCAATAAGATCTTTTTTTGTCGATTGAGATACGGCAATAATCCTGCTTGCCGCGACAACAGATTTTGGAACCAACATTTTCGTCGAAATGCTCTTGGATATCCTGCCTTCAGGAAACCATTCCGGATGCTTATATATTGCCAGATCATGTATGGTAATCACCGAACCATTACGAAAAGTGTAGGGCAATATTCCCGAAGGGGCATGAAATACATTAAGCCGGTCCTTCCCCAAAAAAGAGGTTACTAAAAAATGCGAATAAGCAAACGGTAAGAACTTTTTATATTGATGAAAAGGAAAACGCTTAATTGTAACATTCGGCGCACCTTTAATTACATCATTAATCGCGTCATCGGTTATTAGTTCGTCAAAATATAAATAGTATTCGTTCTTCTGATCAAGGCGCAACAAATTCTTCACTAAATAATACGTATAATGACCAACGCCCGCTCCTTCGCCAAAACCTGGATTTAATATTGTCCGACAATTAATGCCAATTCTCATAATAAAAATTTAAAAAAAGACAATACGCCTAAATAAATTAAAGTAACAATAATTCCGGCAATGAATGAACCGAGCGCGACTAGACAAACCGCCCTTTTCTTGGGCACGCCAAATAAAAAGGCGGCTACTGACCCGGTCCATACGCCGGTTATTGGCAGGGGTATGGCGACAAAAACCACCAAAGCAAGCGAGCCAAGCCTTTCGTGGTGCCGCCAAAAACGTTTATATGTCCTCTCAAATAACCAGTCAAAAAATTTTTTAAAAAATCGGGAACGCACGCTCAGCTCTTTTGATATGCCCCCAAGAGAATATATCAAAAACGCACCCGGCAAAACACTCCCCATCCAGGCAAAAATAAACGCTGAATATATCGGCATGTTAAAAACACCTAGTGCGATCGGTATTGCCCCACGCAGTTCAGAGACGGGTAGGACGGCAATCAAAAAAGTTATTAATTCAACCGGTAAATTCAAGTTGATAATCGACTCAATCATGCTTATTCCGGCCAGATATAATTATTAAATGTCCAGTAGGTCAAGCTCTTTACGTCTTGAAAGCGCGAGAAATGATCGGCGCTGTTTAGGGATATTATCAAAATAGTGTGCCCATCTTTCTCTACCGCTAACGCCAGGCAGTAACCGGCGGCCAACAGGGACCCTGTCTTTCCAGCAACGATCGTATAGGGCGCTCGGTTAATAAAACCGGACAAAAGATCATCAGTTGATTTTATATAATGGTAGTCATTGCTGATTGAACGGAATTCATATGTGCGAAGCCGGGTTGCCGTTTGAATATCTTCACTCATTGCCGCCTCTCTGAGAATTTTTACCAAATCCAGGGCCGTCGATTTATTGTCCGGATCAAGGCCGACTGGATCGACAAAAAATGTATTAACTAAACCGAGCTCTCCCGCCTTCACATTCATTTCTTTGACAAAATCCTCCATACTCATGCCGACGGCATTGGCAAAATTATTAGCCGCCGTATTATCTGAACCGACCAATGCTGAATAAAAAAGGTCTTTCGCCGTAACCATTTCGCCGGAATAAAAATTATTATTTCCCAAAGTAAGCACGTTGGTAATGGTAACCGGCTCATCCCAGCCTGGATTATTATCTAAAAAAACTAAAGCCGCGGCCAATTTTGTAATGCTGGCAATTGCCCTCACCGCTTCAGGGTTTTTTTCGAATAATATTTTTCCCGTTTCAAAATCAACAACAATAACACTTGTCGCGGTAGTTTTTACCCCAAGGCTTTCTGCGTCAATCTTTGTCGGAAACTTCTTTTCCTCAGCCATTGGCAGGACCGCTGTGGCGACATTTTCTGCCTCGGGCAGGCTCTCCGCCCAAATGACCTCACCCCGAATAATTTCTGAAGACAGGGCGCTTGGATCCGCTGCTACCTCGGTCCAATTTCCCGGCACGAGCTGAAAAGCAACGGAAGCGATGATAATATTGCTTATAAACTTAAATAACATAACACTAGCTTTCTTTTTTCTCCTCCTCTTCAAGCGCCTCGAGTGCTTTTTCAACAAATTCATGATGCCGCAATTTCTCATATTCCGGAAGCTGGCTCATGCTTGAAATGCCTAAAAATCTCATAAAATCAAAAGTAATCGAATAAACCGGCATTCTTTTTTCCGAATCATCCTGCATTTCCACCAATCCCCGGGTCATTAAATTCCTTAAAATCAGACTACAGTTTACCCCGCGGATCTGTTCAATCTCCGGCTTGCTAAGAGGGCCGCGATAAGCGATAATCGCCAAGGTTTCGAGAGACGGCCGAGTTAATTCCCCGGTTGCCTCATCCTTCAAGTATTCCTGAACAAGCTTGGAATTATCCGGATTAGTCATCAGCTGATATTCCTTGCCTTTTTTAAGTAGATGGATGCCGCTTTCCCCAATATTATGCTTTTCCATAATCTTGGACATTTCCGTCATTATTTTATCTTCATCAACTTCCAAAATCTGCGCTAATTTCTTTGCAGTAATCGGTTTATTAGTGACAAATAAAATTGATTCAATCTGTGACGATAGACTCATACGTCGGTTTTTTGAATTGTTATGTCTTCAAATAATTTTTCCTGCGAGGTCTGAACTACCCGCTGTTTAATTAACTCCAAAAGAGCGAGAAAGCTGACAATTACTTCCATTCTGTTTTTCGCGCTACTCATTACTTCGCTAAACTTGGCCTTTACCTGACCGGAAATAATCTGTCGGATATGATCAATCTTCTCACTTATCGAAACTGTTTTTTGCAGAGCCTCTTTGGGCAGGGCAACATAAGGCTCCAAGGCGCGCAGAACTTTTTCAAACATCGTCTTTACTTCTTTCGCCTCGAGCCCGCGCGGCGGAAAAAAGCCGATCATCTCACTGATCGGAGTTTTTTCTCGGCCATAGGCCCAACGGCGGCTCTTAATCATCCTATTAATCTTCCGCGAGGCCTCAACAAATTCACGATACATCTTTAATTGAGTTTCCAGATCAAGGCCTTCCTCATCTTCAAGTACCAGGCTCGGCATAAGCTGTTTGGATTTTATATGGATTAGCTTTGCCGCGACTACCAAAAAATCAGCAAGCTCTTCTGGGCGTATATCGGGTGAACTGTTCACGTAATGCAAATAATCGTCAGCAACCTTGGCCAACGAAACTTTTGTGATATCAAGCTCTTCTCTCTCAATCAGCTGGAGCAACAGATCAAGCGGTCCCTCGAATTGTTCAATTGCCACCTTATAATCATTCATGTTATTTCTTTTTAGTATGTTTTTTTCCTCGGCTTTTTTTCTTAGCCGGTTTTTTGGCGGTCTTTTTTTGTGATTTTTGCTGCTGACGTACTTTTATTACTTTTCCGAAAGCGCCGACTGCCGCATCTTCCAGTTCCTGCAGGTCCTTTATCTTCATTCTTAGTGATTCAGTGTAGCTTTCAGCGCGCACAATTGCCTTATCGGTTTTCATCAGGGCTTTGTCAATCGCCACATCCACCTTGTGCAGCGCGCCAAACGGCGTTAGAGCGCCGGGCTTACCTCCGAGCAATTTCTTAATCATTCCCTCTTTGGCGATTTCCGCTTTTTTTGCTTTATAAAACTTTTTTACTGCAGCCATATCAAGCTTGTAATGAGCCGGAAGAACAATTAATACATAGCGCTTGTCAACTTTTACCAGCAGGGTCTTGGCAATATTTTGCATTTTCTCTTTTAGGGTTGCGGCTAGATCATGGGCCGTATAAACTACCCTGTGCTCAAGCTTGTCGTATTTTATTTTCGCCTTATCAAGATAATTAGTGATTTTTTTTGGGATTGCCATATTATTTTTTATTAATTTTTATTGGCAAGCGCTGCTGGTCGCCAATAATACTTTTTGCCGCACGCCTGCCCTCGGCGGTAATTTTTATAGTTTTGATAAAAAATTTTTCCGCGGTCTTTACGCCCTCGGCAATAATCAAATTACGGGCAATCATTTTTTCAAGCGCTTTGGTAATCGCATTAATTTGGTCATCCAGGGACGGGGCATCCTTTCGGCCCTTATAATATGCCAAAAGAATATTCCTTGAAAGCGGTATCCGCTTGGTCCGGCTGATAATTAATATATATTTTTGCAATGGACCAAGCCGCATAGGTTATTTTTTCTTTCTTACTTCAATATTTGCCTCAGCGAGCTGTTCCTTGCCAACCTCACTCGGCGCGCCGACTGTAAGATCTTTGGCATCTCCGGTTTTGGGAAACGGAACCACCTCACGAATGCTTTCTTCCCCCATGATAACCATTAACATCCGATCAAGGCCGGGCGCAATTCCGCCATGCGGCGGAACACCGTAACGAAAGGCTTCAAGCATATGACTAAAATCTTTTTCCTGCTCTTTGCTAAATCCGATCAGCTTAAATATTTTTTTCTGTGTGTCGGGATCGGAAATGCGGATGCTGCCGCCGCCGACCTCATAGCCGTTAAGCACCAAATCCATCTGATATGATTTTACCTTACCCGGCTCTTTATCAAGTTTGGCAATATCTTCCTCTTTAGGGCTGGTAAACATGTGATGAGCCGGCGCCCAATGGCCGTCTTCAAGCTCTGGCTCAAAAAGCGGCCAGTCAACAACCCAACAAAAAGCCAGCTCGTGGGGGTTGTCTTTGTTTTGACGCAAATCCGGCTTATCTGTTTTGTGCTTGCTCATGCAATCATCCCATGTCAGGCGGGGAAATTTATCAAAAGTTAATATTTTTTCAGGAAAAACATTCTTTACCAATTCGATCATCAGTTCCTCGGTAATTTGTATGATTTCTTCTTGTGAGGTAAATGACATTTCCATATCCAGCTGATAGAATTCACCCGGCGCCCGATCAGCCCGCGCGTCCTCATCGCGCATGCACGGAGCAATCTGGTAATAACGCTCAAAGCCGGCAATCATCAAAAGCTGTTTATATTGCTGCGGCGATTGCGGCAGGGCATAAAACTTGCCCGGATGCAAACGCGACGGAACAATGAAATCACGCGCCCCTTCTGGGGTAGATTTTGTTAAAATCGGCGTACTGATTTCGGTAAAATCACGTGCGTTCAAAAACTGGCGCATAAAATTAACTGCTTCATGACGTTTCCTAATGTTATTTGTCATCCGTTCACTGCGCAGGTCAAGATAGCGGTATTTGAGCCGTATCTCCTCACTTACCCCGCGCGTATCTTTATCAATTTCAAAAGGCGGAGTTTCTGATTCATTTAAAACCTTAATATCTTTTGCCAGCACCTCAATCTCGCCGGTAGCCATCTCTTTATTAATATTTTTTTCATTGCGCTTCTGAACCGTACCGGTCACCTCAACCACATACTCCGGACGCAAACCTTTGGCTAATTTCTTGCCGTCATCGCTGAGCTCATCCGGAACAAAAATTATTTGAGTCAATCCGGCCCGGTCTCTCAGATCGATAAAAATCAATTTTCCTAAATTCCTCCGAGCATGAACCCAGCCCGCTAAAGTTACGGTCTTGCCGATTTTTTTATTTGTTTCAATTGATAAAATTCTTCCCATAAATATTTTTTAAAATTACAATGCTAATTCAAAAATAAAAAGCCTCATATAAGCAATTATTGGCACCAAAAATAACAAGGATACCGGGCCTAATACCAAGCATATAATCCCCCATTTCCGATAACGCATCTTGCGCCGGGGATCTTCAATATTTTCTTTTTTTATATTTAAATATATGGCAATCGGAGTAAGCGATAAAGAAAACCAAAACCAGAAGACAAAAAGGATGCTTAAGAATGTAAACACGCCTTCCATGCTATGGTCTTAAACGATTAATTAATCGCGGGAAAGGAATAGTTTCCCGCACATGGTGTAACCCGCAAATCCAGGCAACAATCCTCTCCAGCCCAAAACCAAAACCGGAATGCGGCACCGAACCATAACGCCGAAGATCCAGATACCATTCAAATTCTTTTCGCGGCAGTTTAAATTCTTCAAGACGCTTGACCAGTGTTTCATAATCATCCTCTCGCTGTGAACCGCCGCTTATTTCGCCGTAACCCTCCGGTGCGAGTAAATCCGAGCACAGAGCTAATTCTGAATTTTCAGAATCGCGCTTCATATAAAAAGCCTTGACCCTGGCTGGATATTTTTCAACAAAAACCGGCTTATCATATTGTTCCGACAGCTTTGTTTCATCATCGCCTCCCAAATCATCATCTCCTTTAATATCAGAGCCCATCTCTTTCAGCTTGGCTACAGCCTCGGCATGGGTTATTAAATAAAATGGCGGCGTCACCCGCTCAAGTGACGCCCGGTCACGTTCCAAAAGATCAAGCTCCGGCGTATTTAACTCAAGGACTCTTTGCGCAATATAGCTAATCAGCTGCTCCTGAATCGCCATACTGCCGGCATGGTCCACCCAGGCCATTTCCGCGTCCATCATCCAAAATTCAGTGAGGTGCCGGCGGGTTTTAGATTTTTCCGCGCGAAATACCGGACCAAAATCATAAACCGAACCATGGGCAAATATTGCCGACTCAATATAAAGCTGGCCCGACTGGGAAAGATAGGCCTTGCCTAAATCAAAGTAATCCATTTCAAAAAGTTCAGTTGTTTCTTCACATGATGTCGGCGTCAAAATAGGCGCATCAATTTTAATAAATCCATTTCGATTAAGCCATTCCATCGTTGCATTAATAATGGTATCGCGTATTCTCATAATTGCCCACTGGCGCGGCGCGCGAAGCCAAAGATGCCGGTGGTCAAGAAGAAAATCAACCCCGTGCTCTTTTTTTGATATTGGATATTCTTCAGCAAGCTGAACAATCTCAATCCTCGTCACCTGGATCTCATATTCTCCTTCACGCTTTGGATGAGCAGTAACCCGGCCGCCAATCTTTACTGAGCTCTCCATGGTAATTTGTTCGGCAGCATTCCAAACAATATCCTCAACCTCGCCTTGAGTAACTACTACCTGACAAAATGAGGACCCGTCACGCAACTGTAAAAAAACCACGCTGCCAGACGAGCGCTTATTATAAACCCACCCCCAAAGCTCAATTTCTTGGTTCACATAGGTCCCTAAATCAGAAATGCGTACTTGTTCCATATTTTATCTAATTTATGCTTAAATTATACATTTTTTTAGCCAATTCGTCAAAGTAAAAACACACTACGCTGACAGCAAATTTTTAGCTAAATTTAGCCAAAAATTCAAGAATACGTAAAACGAAACACATTGACAAAATAAATTGCTTGTGTTAAATTCAAAAGTTCAAAACGTTTATTCTTATGAACCGGCCGAAGGAGGGAAACATGAAGACGTTGACGCTCTTTTGCCTTGCCCTAAGTCTACTCATGTTCGGCTGTTCTCGTCAGAGTAAGCCGGGCGCCTTTGAGCCAAAGCCCATCTTTGAGGAGGAAAAAGACAGTGAGGAATACATTATGCTCGAAGATGAGGACGTCGGCATTTCAAGAGACAATAACAGTACTTCAGGCGAATCTGAAACGTCTACCGCTTCTAACCCGTAGATCTTTTCTGCGGGTATTTTTATTGGCTCCGGGGGGAGGATTCGAACCTCCGATATCCGCGTTAACAGCGCGGCGTTGTACCACTCAACTACCCCGGAATAAAAAAACCAGCCCTTTTTCGGACTGGTCTGATTTTTATTTATATATCAAAATTACGCCAGTCCGAACCGGTTGTTATTATTATCAATTTTACGCGCAAATATATTCATATAATGACCTTACCACACTAAGCGAGGATGTCAAATTTAAGAAAACACCTGATAAAAATACTTTTCGCTCTGAAGCTCGCCGTCCAAATGGTATTTTAAAAACTCGTCAATGACCATATCTAATGGTTTAATTGCTTCAGGCAAAATATAGGATTCAAAAAACTGAATAAAACTTCTTTCATGAAGATCACGCAGAGTTTTAAAAACCGGTTGCCCTAATGCCATTTGCCCGAAGATTTGATTGCCAAGCTTTGCTGAACATCTTTGGCAAATAATACCCCCGCGCGATGGGTTGAAATATGCACCTTCACCGTTTGTTTCATTTTTACATTCAAGGCATTTGTAAAGTTCGGGCTCATAGCCGAGTATTGTTAAAAGCTTTATGCAAAAAATTCGCGCCAAAAGCAAACTGCGCTCTGAATAAAGGTGATTTGCCTCCAAAATCTCAAGAAGATCTTTTGCTAAATTAAAAATCCTTATATCCGGCTGGCCGTAACTGGTTAATCTATCCAGGACTTCAAAACAATAATTTAAAAGAGCAATTTTTTCTAAGCTTGTTTCCAGAGTTCTGAAATTTAGTGCCTGCTCGCTTCCTGCCAATCTGTCAATCTGCCGTCCGCGGGCAATCATCACGTCGGTAATAAGAAACGGCTCCAAATGGGCCGCCATCCGGCTTTCAAACCTCCGCGATCCCTTGGCAATGACCTGCAGCTTACCCGCCTCACGCGTATATAAAGTATAGAGGCGGTCATAATCACGCCACGGCTCTTTTTTCAAAACAATTGACTGAGTGCGAAAAGTTACTGACATAAAAATTAAAGCCGATCAAAATATGACTGCAGAATAAGCATTGCCGAAACCGCATCTCGCTGCCCGCCGGGCAATTTTTGGCCAACCATTAATTTATCGACCTCGGCCGTGGTAAAGCGCTCATCCTCTTTTGCGATCGGCACAGTGGTAACCATGCCGAGGCGGGTAATAAATCCTAAAACCTCTTTCTCCTGGTTACCAATCCTCCCTTCCCGCTCTTTAAGAGAATACGGTACTCCGATAACAATCTGCTCAATATTTTCTTGGCGGATAACCTCTAAAATATGCGCCAAAACACGCTCAATACTCTGGTTTTCAACTATTTTAAACGGTGCGGCAACCTTAATTTTATCATCTCCCAAAGCAAGGCCAATCCGTTTTTCTCCAAAATCAATACCTAGATATTTCATAATTAATCAACATATGGCGTAATAATTTTATTGCCGCGTTCAGTAACCGCCACCGTCACTTCGGCATGCGCCGACAGATTATTGTCGGCAGTTACCACGGTCCAGCCGTCAGCTAAGGTTTTTACCCTATAATCGCCCATGGTAATCATTGGCTCAATCGCAATACAAATTCCCGGTTCAAGGGGTATCTCGGCTAATGTCGGATCATCATAATTTGGCACGCGTGGCGCCTCATGCACGGCGTAACCGACCCCGTGGCCAACCAAATCGCGGACAATGCCAAAATCATAACGCCGCACATATTCTTCAATTGCCCGGCCAACCTCAGCAAGTTCGTTCCCCGGCTTAACCGCCCGGACGGCTAAACGCAGCGCCTGCCGCGTAACCTTCATCAGCTTTTTCACTTCTTTGGGCGGCCGGCCAAGATATATTGTCACCGCCATATCGGTATATAGACCCTTGTACTTTGCGCCAATATCCAAACTTACTAAATCATTTTCTTTAAGCTTGCGGCTCGGACGAGCAAGACCATGGACAATTTCCTGATTTATTGAAACGCAAAGACCGCACGGATAAGGCGATTTTTCTCCGGCCGGCGTATAATTTAAAAATGACGGCTCGGCGCCGCGTTGACGAAGCTCATTTATCGCCAGTTCGTCTAAGGCAGATGTTTCCATGCCCGGCTTTGCTGAGGCAACAATTTTTTTCAAAACATCGGAAAGTATCCTACCGCCCTGGGCCATCACCTCAATTTCCTGTTTACTTTTTTTCGTAATGTAAGCCATGCTGCTTAAGTTTATTTAAAATCTCCTCATATACTTCGGGGATTTTTTGCTCCCCGTTCACTTTTATCAAAATTCCCCTGTCCTCATAATAGCCGACTAACGGCTCTGTTTGAAGATGGTAAACATTTAACCTTGTTTCTACTGCCTCGGGCTCGCTGTCTTCCCTGATTTCGAGAACGGCGCCGCATTTATCGCAAACACCTTCTTCTTTTGGTGGTTTATAATCAATATGATAGTTTGCCCCGCATTTTGTACAAATTCTCCGACCAGTCACTCGCTTTACCGCCTCACTGTCGGAAATATCAATCAAAATAACATAATTAAGGTCTAAAAAATCATCAAGGGTTTCCGCCTGAACAATGTTACGCGGGTAACCGTCAAGAATCACTCCCTTTGCGTATTCATCCTTAAGCAGGGTTTTGCGAACAATGGAGCTGATAAGGTCATCCGGCACAAGATTGCCCCGTCTGATATATGAATTGGCGAGTTTTCCAAGCTCGGTGCCTTTGTCAATTTCATTACGCAGAATCTCGCCGGTTGAAATTGTCGGTATATTTAAAAGCCGCGCCAGCCGGGCCGCTTGAGTTCCCTTGCCCGAACCCTGTGTTCCGAGCATAAGTATATTCAATGGTTCCATATCAATTTAATTATATTATAACCCGATTAATAACGCGATTAAAAACCCGAGACTGGCACCGGCGGCGATTGGCGGCAGCGCGGGCATTGGCTTTCTTGCCTCCTGTCGAGAAAAAATAATATTCATTATTACAAATCCCAATACCGCGCCCAGCGCGGCTAAAATCGCCTGCCCCATACTTTCCCGAACAAGGGATGAAACAAGTATTGCCGGTAAAGCCAAGTCGCCTGTTCCCAAAAGCATAAAATCCTCGCCCGGCTTCACCTCTTTAAGCGGCAAAAACTGTGATTTTAAATTATTCGGCAGAATAAGGGCGAAAACAACTCCCCGCTTTATCAGACCATTAAACATTGCAACCATATGGCGGGTAAAATATACGGCAATAATATCATAGAAGCTCAGCAAAACAAGTATCACTACCGCGGTAACCCACGAAATGCTCAAACCCAGACTTACAACAATGCCGCAAATCCCAAAAACCATTATTAGATTCTGCCACCAAATACGCGGGTAAATAAATTTTAAAAGTGTTATCGCCAGCGCGGCTAAAATTGCCAATCCAGGGGTAAGCCATATATCTGCCAAAAACCAAATGCCAGCAAAAATCGCTAAAGTAAAAAAAACTTCAAACGGCAACCGCGTTTTAACCCGACGAAGCAAAAAAACCAACAAAGCGGTTACAAAAACAAAAACAATCAAAAAGTACCACAAGGAAATAGGTTCACTCGGTACATAGGCAAACGCCTGCTGCAGCACTAGACGGGAACTCAAAATTATCAGTAAAAAAGACAGTAAAAAGTAAAATATTCCCTGAAGGAGAATCGCCATGGAAAAATTAGCCTTCTTCATGTTTATTATTTTCCAAAGATCGCCTCTTCAATGTTCCGGCGATCGATGTCGCTGATCAGATATTCGCCCCTCAGTTTGGCAAGCTCACGCTTAAGTTCGGTTTCATAAATACCGCCGCTCTTGATGCGCTCAAGCATCTCTTCGACAATATAACGCTCCTTGGTGTCCAAACTGTCAATTACCGAAGTTATCTTCTCAATTTGCTCGTTGGTAAGATATATCTTTTCACTCATAATATATTTACGCTACCCACATATTATACCAAAAAAAATCAGGCCCCTAAAGGCCTCAATATTCTAAAATACACCTAATTTAGGTTAAAATCCTTCGTATTCCCGCATCGTAAGCTGCGACTCAACCTGCTTTACCGTTTCGATTAAAACGCTAACCACGATAAGAATTGAAGTACCGCCAATTACCAAAACCTGGCTTCCGGTCGCCACCTGCATTATAAGCGGCAATATGGCGATCAAGCCAAGAAACACTGAACCGGCTAAAAGAATACGGTTAATTACCTTGCCTAAATACTCGGCAGTAAAGCGGCCCGGACGAATACCCGGAATGAAACCGCCGTTCTTTTGCAAATTTTCCGCAATCTGCTCCGGATGGAAAATTACTGCCGTGTAAAAATAAGTAAAAGCAACCACAAGAGTAAAATAAAAGATTCCGTAAAATAGTTGATTCTGAAAAAGGTCAATAATCCACTGTGCGCCGGCCGCCACCCACTCCGTCTGTGCGCTGACAAAGAACTGGGCAACCATCGGCGGAAAAATCACCAGAGAAATTGCGAAAATAATCGGAATAACGCCGGCCATATTAACACGCAACGGCAAGTGAGTATCCATGCCGCCGTACATGCGCATACCGCGCACGCGCTTGGCATAAGAAACCGGAATATTACGCTGGGCTTCGTTAATTGTTACCACGCCGGCAATCGTCACTACGGCAATACCGGCATATAAAATCAAGGTAAACAGCTGATCCCGGTCAAAGGTTACCGCTACCTGCTGAACAAACTTTGGCAACCCGGAAATAATACCGGCAAATATTAGCAATGAAATACCATTACCAATATGTTTTTCTGATATCAGCTCGCCAATCCACATTAAAAATATTGTACCGCCGGTTACCGTAAAAATTATTGTTGCCAGCTGAAAAGCGCTTAGATCGCCGATAATTCCCATTTGCGACTGGCGCAGCAATGAAATCATGCTGTAGGACTGAAGCATGGCCAAGGGCACGGCAAGATACCGAGTATATTGGTTAATTTTTTGACGTCCGCCTTCCTCTTTCTGCATCTGTTCAAGGCGCGGAACAATCATCGTCAAAAGCTGAAAAATAATTGATGCGGTGATAAACGGGGCAACACCCAACGCCATAATGGAAAAATTTTCCATTGTTCCGCCGGAAAACAAATTTAAAAATCCCAAAAGCTGGTTTGAAGAAAAAAGTTCGCGTAAATTCTCCGTATTAACGCCCGGAACCGGGATATGCGCCCCAATGCGAAAAACGACTAGCATCAAAAGCACAAAAATTATACTCTTTCGCAAATCTTTAATTTTCCAAACTTGAAGTATTTTTTTCCACCACATAAATTATTTGGTATTTGAAACAATCTGGCTTCCTGATTTTTCAATCTTTTCCAATGCTCCCTTTGAAAATTCAATGTTCTCAAATACAATCTTTTTATCCAAATCACCGGGCAGCAAAACTTTAATGCCCCGCTTCCTGTCTATTTTACCGATTAATCCCCTTTTCCGCAATGTTGACGCATTTACTTTTTCTCCGACTTTAAAATTTTTCGCTATCTCGGCGAGACTAATAATCTCATATTTGGGATGAGGACTGGTAAAACCGCGTTTCTTCGGTATACGGCGCAAGGTATCACGAAAACCAATCCGCTTGAGGCCGGAAACGCCCGAACGCGCCTTCTGCCCCTTTTGTCCGCGTGTACTATAAGTACCGTGGCCCGATGCGTTGCCTCGTCCCACTCTTTTTCTTTTGCGCTTTGCGCCCTTGGGGCTCTTTATTGTATTTAAACCAATTGCCATATTTAATTTTTGGGCTTATTTTCTTGCTTGTCTTGCTCTGCTTTGGCCTGGGTAGTCTTCTCTTCTTTGACCGGCTTACTTCCGGCTGATTTAGTTAAACTCTCCAATGCCAAAAATGTCGCTTTAACATTATTAATTTTATTCTTTGTTCCCAGTATCTTCCCGGAAATATTTGGGATGCCGGCCAGCTCTAAAACCACACGTACCGCTCCGCCCGCCTTAATACCGCTACCCCGAGTAGCCGGTTTTAACAAAACTTTGGCGGCGGCATATTTTGCACTTACTTCATGGGGTATTGTTTCATTTACAATCGGCACTTCAATCATTTTTTTCTTAGCCTTATTCGTCGACTTATTAACCGAAATAGCTACGTCAGCACCCTTGGCCAAACCAAAACCGACCTTTCCCTTGCGATTGCCGGCAACAACGAGCGATCGGAAACGCATCCTTTTACCGCCGCGGGTAACACGAGTCACCCGAGCAATATCAATAGTCCGCTGATCAAACTCGCGGTCTTCGGGTCTGCGACCTCCGCGGCCACGTCCCGGTTTACCGCCCTCCCTTTTCCCTCTATCGCCCCTAAAAGAAGGCCGCTTTTCCTTGGCAGCCGGCGTTTCCTGTTTTTTTGTTTCCTCGGTCACCTTTTTGTCTTCTTCCTTTTCTTTCTTTTCTTTTTTATTTTTTTCTTCTTTCTTTTCCATAAGATAAAAATTTAAAATTCTAAACCAGCTTCACGAACCGCATCAGCCAAAACCTTAATCCTTCCATGATATTTGCGGCCCGAACGGTCAAAAACAACCTGTTTAATCTTTTTCTCCTGCGCCGCCTTAGCAAGTAAGGCTCCCACTTCCTGGGCAACTGCTTTTTTGTCGGTGCCTTTCTTTTTCTTAAGCTTCAAATCAGACGCTGACACTATCGTTTTTCCTGCATCATCATCAACCAATTGAGCGTAAATATGATCAAGGGTCCTGGTAACAACAAGCCGCGGGCGCTCTTTTGTGCCGTAAATCTTGGCACGAACACGCGCTTTACGCCTAGTATGTTTTTGCCTTTTTTGTTTAATTGCCTTTTTCATAATAATTATCTTTAAGCGCCCTCACCTGCCTTAGCCGCCTTACCGGCTTTACGGCGAACAACTTCGTCAACATATTTAATTCCCTTTCCCTTATAGGGCTCGGGTTTTCTAGTTTTGCGTATATTTGCCGCTACCTGGCCAACCAACTCCTTGTTAATACCGGCTATCGTGATAATATTTTTTTCAACTTTTACTTCAATGCCTTCGGGAATCTCAAAGGGAACAGAGTGTGAATAGCCTACATCGAGATTCAGGGTATTCCCGCTAACTGCCGCTTTGTAGCCTACGCCAACAACCTCTAATTTTTTTTCAAAACCTTCGCTCACCCCATGCACCATGCCGGCGATAATACTGCGCAACGTACCCCAAATCGCATTTTGCTCCTTGTCTTGCGAATTTTGAACTGTCACTTTAATGCTCCTTGCTCCCCCTTCTTCGATAACTTCAATCTTTACGTGACGAGGCAAATCACGCTTCAATTCTCCCTTAGGCCCCTTGATAACCAAGGAATTGTCTTCGAGCTTGACGTCAACTTTATCCGGGATTGCTATTGGTTGTTTTCCGATTCTTGACATAGTTAAAAAATTTCACAAATAACTTCGCCCCCCAAATTCTCTTTCCTCGCGTTCTTGTTAGTCATTAAACCACGCGAAGTGGAAATAATTGCAATACCAAAATCATTAAGCACCTTTGGCAGGTTATCCGAGCCAACATAAACCCTTTTCCCCGGCTTACTGATTCGTTTAATGCTCCGGATTACCGGTCTGCCTTTATCATATTTTAGCTTAATTACAATCTCACCGTGTCCGGTTGGTACTTCCTCAACCGCATCAATAAATTTTTCTTGTTCCAAAATTTTTGCAATACCCAACTTTAGCCTTGAAGCCGGTATTGAAACTTCAGACTTTTTTGCCATTAAGGCATTCCGAATTCTTGTTAGCATGTCAGCAATTGGATCTGTCAACATAAAATATCTTTATTTACCAACTTGATTTTGTTACACCAGGAATCTGACCACGGTTGGCAAGTTCACGAAAACAAATACGGCATAAGCCAAAGTCCCTCATGTAGCCGTGTTTTCTGCCACAACGCCAACAGCGATTGACCTTTCGGGTGCTGTACTTAGGTTTTTTCTTTGATTTAGCAATTTGTGATTCTGTCGCCATAATTATTTTGACTTAAATGGGAAACCTAAATATTTTAATAAAGCTAATCCTTCTTCCCGATTTTGTGCGCTCGTCGTAACAGTTACCTCAAGCGGATGGACGGTCTCAATCTCTTCCGCCTTAATTTCGGGAAATGCGTGAGACTCTTTAATACCGATCGAAAGATTGCCGTTATGATCGACTGAATTGGGGTCAATACCGCGAAAATCGCGCACGCGCGGCAATACAATATTGACCAGCCTTTCAAAAAAATCATACATCCTTTTACCGCGGATTGTCACTTTCATGCCGATATCCATTCCTTCACGTATCTTGAAACTAGAAATAGATTTTCTTGCCTTTGTCGGTATCGGTTTTTGGCCTGATATCTTCATCAACGTCGCCTCAACCGCCTCTTTATAGCCGGCCTCCTTAAGACCCGGCCCTATACCAACATTCAAGGTAATTTTTTCAAGACGCGGCGCGGCCATCTTATTTTTGTAACCAAAATCTTCAATTAACTTTGGTACAACTTTTTTTTCATATAATTCTTTAAATCTCATATTCTTATTCCATTACCTCATTGCACTTAGTGCATCGGCGCACTTTTTTCTTCTTAGTTTCGCCAGTCAGGGTTTTATAGCCAACCCGGGTTACTTGATTGCATTTCGGGCAAATTAACCGTACATTAGCCGTATTTATTGGCGCAGGAAACTCAATTTTCTGTCCCTTTTCGCCCTGACGACGTGGCCGCACATTTTTAATAAAAATATTTAAACCCTCAACAACAACCTTATTGTCTTTAGGAAATACCTGAATAACCTTGCCAGTTTTGCCGGCATCCTTACCTTTTGCTATTTTTACTTTGTCACCTTTTCTAATTTTCATATTTATAAAACTTCAGGAGCGAGTGATATGATTTTTGTAAAACCCCCATCTCTTAACTCGCGCGCCACCGGTCCGAAAATTCTCGTCCCCTTCGGCTCCTTGGTACCCTTTTCAAGAACTACCGCGGCATTCTCATCAAAACGAATATAGGTGCCATCCGGCCGACGTGACTCTTTCCTTGACCTCACCAGTACCGCCTGCACAACATCGCCTTTTTTGACCGCCGCGCGAGGTACTGCCTCCTTAACCGAACAGGTCATCACATCGCCCAAACGACCGTATCTTTTTTTATAGCCGCCAATCACATGAATAACCTGGAGCTTTTTTGCCCCGGTATTATCGGCTACTTTTAACATTGATCTAGGCTGAACCATATTATTTTACCTTTTTTACAAACCTCCAGCGCTTATCATGGCTTAACGGACGGCATTCAACAAAAATCACTTTATCGCCCTCTTTAACTTCCGGATTGACACAATGAACCTTATACCGCTTGCTGACCTTTACCTTCTTACCGTAACGCGGATGAAACTTAATCCGATCAACTCGAACAACAATGGTCTTCTCCATCTTGTTTGAAACCACCGTTCCCTTCCACTGTTTAATAATTTTATTTTTTTCTTCCATAAATTATTTACTTATTTACCTGCTTTCTTTTTCCGGAACAACCGGTGCGTTTTTCCTCTCGGTCAGAATCGTTAAAATACGCGCAACAAGCGTCTTTGTCTTACGTACATCACGCACCGTTTTGAGCTGACGCGTGGATACTTTAAATCTTTGCTCTCTAAGCTTTTCTCGAGTCTCCGCTAAAAGCTTCTTGAGCTCCTGATCAGATTTTTTTCTTAATTCTTTTAATTCCATACTTATTGCTTAACAACAAAGCGTGTTTTAACCGGCAGCTTATGGCCGGCCAAGCGCATCGCCTCCTGCGCCGCCTCTTGGCTTACGCCATCCATTTCAAACAAGACTGTTCCTGGCTTAACAACCGCCACATAATGGTCAACCGCGCCCTTGCCCTTACCCATCGGAACTTCAGCTCCTTTTTTTGTAACCGGCTTATCAGGAAAAATACGAATCCAAATCTTGCCACCGCGTTTAATAAAACGAGTCATCGCCCGGCGCGCCGCTTCAATCTGGCGCGATGTTAGCCAGGCATGATCCATTGATTTAATCGCGTATGCGCCAAAAGATACCTCAGTTTTTCGCGTCGCCTTTCCCTTTCCGCGTTTTCTTCCTTTATGCGATTTCCTATATTTTACTTTACGTGGTAAAAGCATAATTTATTTCTTCTTTAAAAACGGGCTTGCTTCACGCTCTTCAAATACCTCGCCCCGATAAATCCATACTTTAACACCGATCGCTCCGTAGATCGTTCGGGCGATCTTATAGGCGTAATCAATATCAGCACGAAGATTCTGAAGCGGTATCTTTCCCCAGGAAAGGGTTTCCTTGCGCGCGATTTCAACGCCGTTTAGGCGGCCGCTTAATCTGATTTTAACACCCTTGGCTCCGGCCTTTTGTACGCGATCAATCGCCGACTTCATTACCCGGCGATACGGAACGCGTTTTTCAAGATCGGCAACTATTTGTTCGGCAATGATCGACGCTGACAGGGCCGGTTTTGAAACTTCCTGAATATTTATATTAACCACCAGGCGGGTCCCGGGAAAAAATTTATCTTTAATCTTTTTTTTCAAATCCTCAATGCCGGCACCCGATCTGCCAATAATGAGACCCGGCTTTGAGGTATGAATAACAATAGTAACATTATTGCGGGAACGTTCAATTTCAATACGGTCGATTCCGCCTTCGCGTAATTTTTCATTTAGAAAATCAAGGATACGAATATCCTCACGCAATGATTTTTTATAATTATCCTTCTTCTGAAACCATTTTGATGTCCAGCCAGTCACCTGCTTCAGGCGGAATACTTTTGGATGTACCTTATGTCCCATAATTATTTTTTATTCTCCTTCTTAGTTTGTGTGCTTTTTTCTCCTTCTTTTTCCTTAGCCGGCTTTTTCCTTGTTTGCCTTTTTTCAACCGATTTTTTTTCTTTCTTTGCCGGTTTTTCTTTTTTTGCTTTTTTGGCTTTATCTTCAGTCGGCATACGCTCAGCCAAGACAATGGTCAAATGGGTGGTTCGCTTTCTAATTTCCGCTGCACGACCGTGTGCCCGGGGACGCCAACGACCGATTATCGGACCACCATCAGCGGTAATATTCTTAATATAAAGATTTTCTCTTTTTAAATCATGGTTATTTTCCGCATTGGCAATTGCCGAATGCAGTAATTTGACAACATAGCGCTTCGCATCCCTTTTTATACTGGTTAGCTGCACGAGCGCCTTATTGACGTCCATCCCGCGAACAACATCAATAACAAGCCTAACTTTTTTAGGTGAAACTCTTAAAAATCTTGCTGTTGCTCTAGTCTCCATAAATATTATTTCTTAGGTGATTCAGCCGGCGCGGCTTTTACCACCTCGGTCTGCTTCTGCTCAATCTCTTTTTGCATCTTTCCGCCGTGCCTGACAAATTTGCGCGTTGGTGCGAATTCTCCAAGCTTGTGTCCAACCATATTTTCCGTGATTAAAACCGGCACATGCGTCTTTCCGTTATGAATGCCAATAGTAAAACCGACCATCTCTGGAGTAATTGTTGACGAACGCGCCCAAGTTTTTATTACTGTTTTGTCGCCCGGTTTAAGTTTGAAAAACTTCCTGGTTAGTTTTTCGTCAATGTATGGACCTTTTTTAAGACTTCGTGACATAATTTATTTCTTTTTCTTCTTGTTTACTCGGCGTTTTAAAATTAATTTATCAGATGATTTTTTCCTGCGTGTTTTAACGCCCAATGCAGGCTTCCCCCAAGGAGTCTTTGGGTGCTTAAGGCCGATTGGGTTTGAACCCTCACCGCCACCGTGCGGATGATCCACCGGATTCATCACTTTACCGCGGACAGTTGGACGAATTCCTTTTTTACGAATTCTTCCGGCCTTTCCCCATCGCACCAAACGCCAGTCGGGATTCGAAACCTGGCCAATTGTCGCCATGCAGTCTTTGGGAATAAGCCTAATTTCACCGGAGGGCATTTTAAGCTGGGCGTATTTTCCTTCAATCGCCATCACTGTTGCGCTTGCTCCAGCGCCGCGCACCAACTGACCGCCCTTGCCCGGGGTTAATTCAATATTATATACCGGCATGCCCATCGGAATAACTTCAAGCGGATAACGGTTGCCCGATTTAATTTCACCGAGCTTTGCTGAAGCAATAACCGTATCGCCAACCTTCAAATCAACCGGCGCAAGCATATACTTCTTTTCTCCGTCCTGATAAGTAAGCAGGGCAATCCTTGCACCGCGGTTTGGGTCATATTCAATTGAACTAACTTTCGCCGGAATATCAAACTTCTTTCTCTGCCAGTCGATTACGCGAACATACTGCTTTGCGCCGCCGCCACGATGACGTACCGTAACTCTGCCGGCACTGTTGCGTCCGGCTTTTTTCTTTTTTATCACAACCAGCGAACGCTCCGGCTTTTTCTTTGTCACGTCACTAAAATCCTGCACTGATGAAATGCGTCGTCCTGGCGTGGTTGGTTTGTAACGTTTTACTGCCATAATTTATAATTAAACTCCTTCGTAAAGTTCAATCTTTTCACCCGGTTCAAGCGTAACAATAGCCTTTTTCCAGTCCTTTGTCCTTCCCCAAACCCGTCCAAAGCGCACATTTTTACCGCGCATATTGACGATATTAACATCTATGACCTTTACATTAAACACATTCTGTATTGCTTTTTTAATTTCAATTTTATTCGCCTTGGGATTCACGACAAATACATACTTGCCCTCTGAAGTAAGAATTGAGGCTTTTTCCGAAACCATCGGCTTAAAAAGATGGCGGTAAGCCAGCCCGGTATCAGCCGCTTCCTTACGAAAAGTTTTCGGCTTTGCCTCTTTCTTTTCAGCCTCCCCTTTCTTTTCTTTGGGCTTTTCTGACTTTTTTTCACGTTTAATAATCTTGCCGGCAACTTTCTTGCCGCCAACTTCCTTTTCTCTTGATTTTCTAAATCGATCAAGTAAGCCCATATTATTTTACGCTATATAATTTTTCCGCCGCCGGCAATGCGTCTTTTGTAAAAAGTATCTTTGGATAATTCAGAACATCCAGAATATTTAAATTATTTACGCCGATAACCCTTGCCCACTTTACATTTTGCAGCGCCCGCATCAATTTCCGGTCGGGCTTGTCAATAACAACAAGGACATTTCTCTCCACACCGGGCAATGAACGCAAAATTCCCGTAATTTTTTTAGTCTTCGGCTCTTCAATTGCCAAATCATCAATAACGATTATCCCGTCTTCACGTGAACGCTCGGAAAGGGCAATGAGCAAAGCTTTCTGTTTTACTTTTTTATTAATTTTAACTGAGTATTCCCGCTCTTTTGTCGGACCAAAAGTAATGCCTCCGCCAATCCAAATCGGTGAACGCCTTGAGCCATGACGCGCCCGGCCGGTGCCTTTTTGACGCCAGGGCTTTCGCCCGCCGCCGCGGACTTCTCCGCGTCCCTTAGTGTGGGCATAAACCTTGCGGCTGTTTGCCATTGCCGCAACTGCTGCCTCATGTAAAAGTCCCTTATTCAATTCAAAGCCAAAGAGCTTTGGGCTAAGTTCTATCTCTTCCGTTTTCTTTCCTTCTTTATTGTATACCTTTACTTTAGCCATACTTATTCACCAACGATTTCAATTAATGAATGGCGCGCTCCCGGCACAGCGCCCTTAAGGGCAATACGATTACCAGCTTCATCCACCTGGACCACTTCAAGATTCTTTACCGTGACTCGTTCATTGCCCATATGGCCGGCCATACGCGTTCCCGGAAAAACCCTTGCCGGATCAGTAGCGCCAATTGAACCAGGCATTCTTAACTGATCTTTGTGGCCGTGCGTCTTGGGCGAACCGTGAAATCCGTGCCGTTTTACAACCCCCTGAAACCCCCGGCCCTTTGAATTGCCGGAAATATAAACTTTTTCCCCGGGCTGAAAAATTGAAACCCTAATTTCCTGACCGCGCTTATAATTCTCCGGATCATCAATGCGAAATTCCCGCAAATAGCGAAAATTTGGAAGTTCCTTAAGATGGCCGGAAAGCGGTTTATTCAGCTTCCTTTTTGTATCGCAACCAATCTGAACCGCATTATATCCGTCGCGTTCAGCAATTTTAACCTGGGTTACCTGGCACGGCGCTACCTTAATCCAAGTCACCGGCACTCGTTCACCAACCTCATCCCAAACCTGGCCCATTTCAATTTTTGTTCCAAGAATAAATTTCATATTTTTTACTGGCTTAAAGAAAAAACCAGAAGCCTAAAAATAACGCGGTTATTACCAGGCTTCCAGCCTTTTACTTAAAGGCAAATTGTCTATTATTCCTTGTTGTAATTATCTCCTGCTCCCTTCTGCAGACGGGCAAAGGTTTTTTCCGCCAAAGGCAGAAATCTTTCTTTACCTCCTGAGAAAAGATGATCCGGGATTACATTTTTATTTCTACGTCCACGCCAGCTGGCAGATTAAGGCTCATCAGCGAATCAACGGTTTTGGCCGTCGGTTCAACAATGTCAATCAAACGCTTATGGACCCGCATCTCGTATTGTTCCCGCGCATCCTTATGAACGAACGTTGAACGGTTAACTGTATATTTTCTTTTTTCTGTCGGCAAAGGAATCGGACCCAAAACCTGTGCGCCGGTTCGTTCGGCCGTATCGAGAATAGTCCGGGTTGACTGGTCAATAATTTTATTATCATAGGCCCGGATTTTTATCCTGATCCGCTGTTTGATTTCTTCTTCTTTTGATTTTTTTGTTGTTTTCTTTTCTTCTGTCATGTTCGTAAAGATCTAAGGTTCGAGCAGCACTTAACCCCCGCCGTAGCGGGGGCTAAATACTGATTTTTATTTAATGATTTTGGTAACCGCGCCGGCGCCAACGGTCTTGCCGCCTTCACGAATAGCAAATCTCTGTTTCTCTTCCAGGGCAACCGGAACAATAAGCTTAATTTTTAAATTAACTGTATCGCCCGGCATCACCATTTCTGTTCCTTCGGGAAGTTCAACTTCTCCGGTTACGTCAGTCGTCCGAATATAGAACTGGGGCTTATAACCCTTAAAGAAGGGCTTATGACGACCACCTTCCTCTTTGGTTAAACAGTAAACCTGAGCCTCAAATTCAGTGTGGGGAGTAACTGAACCCGGCTTGGCCAGAACCATGCCACGCATTACATCGTCTTTCTTTGTGCCGCGAAGCAAAATGCCGGCATTATCGCCTGCCTGACCCTCGTCAAGCTGCTTATTAAACATCTCAACTCCGGTGACAACGGTTTTCTGGGTATCTTTAAAGCCGACAATCTCAATTTCATCATTAACATGGACGATGCCTCTTTCAATACGACCGGTAACCACTGTGCCGCGCCCCTCGATTGAAAATATATCTTCAATCGGCATTAAGAAATCCTTTTCAGTCTCACGCTGCGGTTCAGGGATGTATTCATCAAGCTGTTTGACAAGCTCCATAATCGGCTTGGTTGCCTCTTCATCGGTTGGATTTTCCAGAGCCTTAAGGGCGGAACCGCGAATGACGGGAATCTCGTCACCTGGAAATTCATACTTCTTAAGAAGATCGCGGACCTCTTCTTCAACCAAGTCAACAAGCTCCTTATCTTCAACCTGGTCAACCTTATTCAGGAAGACAATAATTGATGGTACGCCAACCTGACGGGCAAGCAAAATGTGTTCGCGGGTTTGAGGCATTGGGCCGTCAGCCGCTGAAACAACCAAAATCGCTCCGTCCATCTGAGCCGCACCGGTAATCATGTTTTTAATGTAATCGGCATGACCCGGACAGTCAACGTGGGCATAATGACGCTTATCAGTCTCATATTCAACATGAGCCGTAGCAATAGTAATACCGCGCTCCTTTTCTTCAGGAGCCGCATCAATCTGATCAACGCTTTTGTCCTGAGCCTTCATACCCTGCGCAGCCATCACTTTTAGCATGGCGGCAGTCAGAGTAGTCTTGCCATGGTCAACGTGACCAATTGTTCCCACATTCACATGTGGTTTTGTGCGTTCAAATTTTTCTGCCATATGGCAATAACTCCTTGGTTAGCGGCCCCTCCACCTAATCTTCTAGGTAGCGAAGGGTTTTACCCAGCCGCTAATAGGCTTATTTATTTGATAATAATATGTTTCCTGTTTTTCTCTTTTTCAAGCTGAATTTTTCAGCTAAAATAAGACAAAATATCAGAAAAATCAACTAAAAGTAATAGAATTATAGCACAATTTAAATATTTTGCAATACTGTACTACTCTATCGGTTCAAGGTAAAATCTCTCTTCATCGGTAAGCGGCGGCTCATCAAACTCTTGTGCCGGGACTCGGCTAAAATCCTCGCTTTGCCGTGTCTCGTCATGATGCCTTATCGGCTCGGCTTCCTGATATCTAACATCCTCGTGCAACCGAGAAATCAAGTCCTCATATTCGCTAAGCGACATCACGACATAAGCCTCGCCTTCGTCGCGGTCAGTGACAATCAACCGGTCGCCGGTTTTTTTAACTAAATCTAGAAACTTTTGCCAATTCATACCCATTAATTACGAATTAAGCCCCTCCTTATTTTTTACCTTCGATAATTTCTTGTTCAACATTTTTGGGAACATCTTCATAATGATCAAACTCCATGCTATAGCTTGCCCTGCCTTGAGTCATTGAGCGGAGATTAGTCGCGTAGCCAAACATCTCGGCGAGCGGCACAAACGCCTCAATTACCTTCATCTGTCCGCGGTCGCGCATTTCCTGTATCTTGGCTCTTTTGGAGTTTAAATCCCCGATTACGTCACCCATAAATTCTTCCGGCGTAATAACCTCCGTGTTCATAATTGGCTCGAGTAAAACAATGCCGGCATTTTTTGCCCCTGCCTGAAACGCCATAGAACCGGCAATTTTAAATGCCGCTTCCGAAGAATCAACCTCATGGTATGAGCCGTCATAAACCGTTGCCTTAACATCAATTACTGGATAACCGGCCAAAACACCTTTTTCCATTGATTCCTTAACGCCCTTCTGAATGGCCGGAATAAATTCCTTCGGAACAACGCCTCCTTTTATCTCATCATGAAATTCAAAACCTTTGCCGACCTCATTTGGTTCAACCCTGATCCAGCAATGTCCATATTGCCCGCGCCCGCCTGACTGGCGGATATACTTACCTTCGGCTTCAGCCATTTTTTTGATGGTTTCTTTATACGCGACCTGAGGTTTGCCAACATTTGCCTCAACTTTGAATTCACGCTTCATCCGGTCAACAATGATATCAAGATGGAGTTCACCCATTCCGGAAATCAAAGTCTGCATTGTCTCTTCGTCAGTGCGCACGCGAAAAGTCGGATCTTCCTCAGCGAGTTTTTGCAAAGCCACGCCCATCTTTTCCTGGTCGGCCTTTGTTTTCGGTTCAATTGCCACCGCAATAACCGGTTCAGGAAAAGTGATTGACTCAAGGACGATTGGGTGGTCCTCGTCACAAAGAGTGTTTCCGGTCGTTGTCTCCTTAAGGCCGACTGCCGCAGCAATCTCACCGGCATAAACCTCTTCCACTTCCTCCCGGTGATTGGCGTGCATGCGCAAAATACGGCCGATTCTTTCCTTTTTGCCGGTTGACGTATTTAAAACATATGAACCCGCCTTAAGTGTTCCTGAATAAATCCTAAAAAAGCAAAGTTTTCCAACAAACGGATCCGTGGCGATTTTAAAGGCCAATGCGGCAAAAGGCTCATTATCATCCGCCTTTCGCTGCATTTTATTTTCTTCGTCTTTTGGGTCAAAGCCTTCCACCGGCGGCACTTCAAGCGGAGAAGGAAGATAATCAACAACCCCGTCCAAAAGCCTTTGCACACCCTTATTTTTCAGGGCTGAACCGCAAAAGACCGGAATTATTTCAAGGTCGACCACTGCCTGATGAAGCACTTTTTTTATTTCATCCACCGGTATTTCTTCACCGGCCAGGTACTTATTCATCAACTGTTCATCATTTTCAACAACCGCCTCAACTAGTTTAGCACGGTACTCTTCAGCTTTTTCCTTCATGTCTTCGGGTATTTCCGTCTCTTCGATTTCCTTACCCAAATCATCTTTAAAAATAAATGCTTTTCTCTCTAAAAGATCAACAATTCCCTTAAAGTTAGATTCTGCACCAATGGGCAGCTGAACCGGATGCGCCTTTTTCGTTAAACGGTCATAGATTGTCTGCAAATCATAAAAAAAATCTGCGCCGGTTCGGTCAAGTTTGTTAATAAAACAAATTCTCGGCACATTATATTTGTCCGCCTGGTGCCAAACTGTCTCTGACTGAGGCTCAACTCCGGCAACGCCGTCAAAAACAACTACCCCGCCGTCTAAAACACGGAGTGAACGCTCAACCTCGGCTGTAAAGTCAACGTGGCCCGGGGTATCAATAATATTAATGCGGCAGTCCTTCCAAAAGCAGGTTGTTGCCGCCGATGTGATAGTAATGCCGCGTTCGCGCTCCTGCTCCATCCAGTCCATTTCGGCTTCGCCCTCATGCACCTCGCCAATTTTATGTTTTTTGCCGGTATAAAAAAGTACGCGCTCGGTTACCGTTGTTTTCCCAGCGTCAATATGGGCAATAATGCCGATATTTCTTGTTTTTTCCAAACTGTATTCTCGTGGCATAATTTAATTTTCTAATTAGTCCCTAAAAGCCTGGCGGCGGTGCTCCCGGCCAATACCTTTTCCGCCTCGTCCGCCGCGTCTTCCGCGGCTCATTGAGCGCTCAGAACGGCCGATTGATTCAAGCTCTTCGTACTCAGCCTCACTCGCCAACTTCTTTTCAATCTCCCTGATGATTTCTTTTTTTTCTTCGGGTGAAAATTGTTGGGTTTCCGGCATAAAAATTATCGTGCAAAATGGGCAAAAGCGCGGTTTGCTTCAGCCATGCGCTGAACATCTTCTTTCTTTTTTACCGCGTCGCCCTGATTGTCGGCCGCGGCAATAATCTCCTCAGCAAGCTTAATATGCATCGGCTTGCCTTTTTTTAAAGTTGCCGCCTTAATTAACCAACGAAAGGCCAACTGATTCTTGCGGTCGCCATGCACCGGCATCGGAACCTGATAATTAGCGCCGCCAATACGGCGTGACTTAACCTCCATTGCCGGAGTAACGTTCTTAAGCGCCTTATCAAAAACATCCAGAGAATCCTGCTTTGTTTTTTGCGAAATATAATCAAAAGCCTTATAAACAACGGTCTGAGCCGTGCTTTTCTTTCCGCTTTCCATTAAATAATTAATAAATTTGGCAATCACGGTTGAGCCAAATTTTGGATCTGCTTTAATTTTTCTTTTTGAAGTTTTTTTCTTACCACGCATAATTATTTAGCTTTCTTTGCGCCATAAAGCGAACGGCTGCGCTTTCTTCCGTCAACTCCGGAAGTATCATAAACGCCGCGTACCACGTGATAGCGCACGCCCGGCAAGTCTTTTACCCGGCCACCACGCAGCATAACAATTGAGTGCTCCTGCAGGTTGTGTCCGATTCCCGGAATATAAGCGGTCACCTCCATTCCGTTGGAAAGCCGCACGCGGGCGATTTTGCGCAGAGCCGAGTTCGGCTTTTTTGGGGTCATGGTCGTAACCTTAAGACAGACACCCCGCTTAAACGGGCTGCCCTTTTCCAATTCAGTCTTTTTCCGGTGCAGCGTATCAAGAGTAAACTGCATTGCCGGAGACTTGGACTTCTTCTTTGTTTTCTTTCGCCCTTTGCGGACGAGCTGACTAATCGTTGGCATATCTGGATTGGTGTAATTTTAGCCTAAAATAAAAAAGTCGTCAAGGTAAAAATCAAATTTTAGGTAACCATAAAATAACATAAAAAATATTTTGCGTCAAGACAGGCTCTGGGGATGAAAATTTAGCTAAAATAAGGCAAGGTTTTAAACCTCGCCCCTGCCCAAATTATTGTTTTTTTAAAAAAGGCTAAACAGAGTTACCAAGGCCTCGGAAAGTCCGACCAGTTTAAACATGTAAAACGTACCAATAAAAAGCGGTGACAATACCAAGCCATCAGTCGCCCAATTCAGCAATAGCAAAGCCAATAAAAGAAGCGGTCCGCGCGTCTGCAAAAAAACTTTCAGATTATTGTATTTCGGAGAAGCGAGATAGGCAAAAAGTATTTTCGAACCGTCAAGCGGCGGTATTGGCAGAATATTGAAAAACAACAAAATCGCGTTAACAAACATGGTAAAAAGTAAAAGAACAATAAAAAGATTGTTAAATCCTAAGCCAAAGTATATTAAAACGTGAGTCAATATTCCAAGAAAAACAAAGCTTGCTAAATTTGACCCCGGCCCGGCCAAAGCAACAAGCGCCGGACCCCATTTTTTATATTTTAAATTGTATGGGTTAAACGGTACTGGTTTTGCCCAGCCAATACCGATAAACATCAAAGCAAAAAAACCAATTGGGTCAATATGCGCCATTGGATTTAGCGTCAATCTTCCGGCTCGGGCCGCGGTTTTATCACCCAAAATATACCCGGTAAACGCATGAAAAAACTCATGGATTGTTAAGGCAAAAATAATTGCCAAAACCCAAACCAGAAAAAGCATCGGATTCTGCAAAAGTAAATTTATCATCATAATTTAATATAACCCTTGCAATTTAAAAATGTACATGCTAGACTATCACATATTATACAATAAAGTAAAGCGTATGGCTAAGGTTTGCGACATCTGTAAAAGAGGCAAAGCCTTTACTCAATCAAGAAGTAAGTCAAAAATTGCCACTAAGAGAACACACGAACTCAATCTGCAAACAAAAAAGATATCCGGGAAAAAAGTGAAAATCTGTACCAAATGCTTAAAAAGTATGAGTAAGGCAGCAAAATAAAAACGCCCAATTAGGGCGTTTTTTCGCTAAAAAATCATTATTTTACGATTTGCCTTATCTCCTCTTTTCCGTTTTGTGCGGTCTTAACACCAACCTTCTTTAAGTCGTCTGCTTTGCGTGCGTATCGGATAGTAAGTTCAATCGCCTTATCGATTGATTGTTTAGTAATATCTTTCCCGCGGATAATTGTTGTCGGACCGGGCACATCAACAAGATCAATGACAATGTCATTGGTTTTTTTTATATTTCTGAGTCGCTCGCACTCATCTTGATCACGGCCGACAATTATTAAATCATCATCCTGCCAAAAAACACGGCCATTCCTGACAAGCACAACATCATCGCTTGTGTAAGACGGCCAATGTTCAGCCAAATCTTTTAAACGCTCGCTAAATGCCGGATCAGTCAAAAGACATCCGCCAGCCGGTGACTCATATTTTTTAATTCCCATTTTCCAAACAAGATCCAGCTGCGTCTCCCTTCCTCGCCCGCGAATACCATAAAGCTTTTCCCGGTCAATTAATCCCTTCTCCTCGGCTTCGGTAATCGGCAACAGCTTTGCCGAAAGCGGACGGACAATTTTTTTCTCAAGCCCAAGTTCTTTTTCAATATTTCTAAGAGCGGTGATGTTTTGCGACATCGGTCGCTGGCCAAGCACTTCACCGGTAGCAATAAAATCAAACCCCTCCGCCTCCATAACCTCCTTGGCTTTTTTTATCATCAACATATGGCAGTCAATGCACGGATTACGGCGCTTGCCAAAACCGAACCTCGGCTTTTTAACAATTTCAAGATGCTCATCGGATATATCCTCAACCCTAAGTTTAACATTATTTGCCTTGGCAACCTCTCGGGCGCGTTCCTGGGAAAAAAAATAAGTTTTAAAAAAAACTGCCGTAACGTCAATGCCCTGCTCTTCTAAAATTTTATAGGCGAGCAATGAATCCAACCCGCCGGAAAATAATAGCAATGCTTTTGCCATACGACTTTAATTTAACAGATAAATTAAAAACAGACCAGTTCTTCGATTGGTCTGTTTTTAATTACTTTATAACGATATTAGCTCTCCGTCAGGATAGGTAACATCTGCCCCTACATCAATAATCTGACTCCAGGAAAGATTCTTATTCTCAAACACAGCGGCATTCAAAAAGACTCTCTTCATTCCGTTCTCGATATAATAAACTGCCGGGCTTCCGGAATATTTTATGACTAATCCGTCAGGGTGCTTTAGACTAGCAACATCTTCCCCGTGCTCCATCCTGGTAATTGTCGCATCAGGAAAAATTTTTATTTTGTCCCACCGAAAACCCAGGGCTTCAAATATCGCCGCACTTTTTATTGCATGCAGCTTACCGCAACTTACAACATAAACCGTGGGTGAACTTCCTTTCACCAGAGTGCCATTTGCCAATAAATTTGGAGAACTATATGGGGCATCCATTTCTTTGCCCATGACTGTTTGCCAGGTAGAAAAATCCCGGACCGAAATATCTTCCCATTTTAAACCCCATGCCAAAAAAGCCTCTTCATTTTTGATTCTCCAAATGCGATGGTTAATATCGCTATAGTAGACAGTTGCCTGATTGGGAAGTTTTAGTAACTCATAGTCGATAGCATCAGGCGCATATGCTGCAAAATCCATATCACAGCCGTCTTGAGACACAGAGATATCATTAGCTGAAGCTGTTAAATCTACCCTAATAATATCCCCGGGGCGCCATTTCCCATATTGACTCTGATCATAATTTTTCCCCAGTGTACCGGAAATATACAAATATCTATCATTAGGAGATATCTTAATGGTATCAATAAAACGAAAAGTCGGCAGCTCAAGTTTACTTATTGTAGAATGAGTGCGGTCAACCAACATAATTTCATCAAATAATCCCGAAACTCTGGATACCGCATAAATTTTGGAACCATCACTATTAGATTCAATTATTGGCAAATATTGCCCAACATTCTTAGCTATTGATACGGAGTAACCTTTAATAATATCCATTCCCATAATATCAGAAGCATAGCCCTGTCCGGCAATATTTCTCTCGGCATAATATAAATCATTATTCTTATTAATAAATGCCGCTCCACCCCAAGGATAGCCCCGATCGCTCCCGTAGCCAGCATAATTAACCGGATACCATTCGCGCGCATCACTGGCAAAAATCCTTAATGTCGCAATTGTTGTATTTGCTGAACCCAATGTACCCGCAATAATCAATAGCTTTTCGTCACTGGTCGCAAACACGTATCTCGGAATGTATACCGGCTGACTCGTTCCATCCGCTTCCATTTGCCAATACTCATAGTCTGGGTCGTTAAAAAAAGCAATTTTCCAGGACATTACTCGCGCATCGCTTGTCCTAACTTTCATTACATCATAATAAACTGTATTATCCGCATTCTTAAACCCGCCGTAAGCGTAAATATAATCGCCTTCAGGACTCATGGTAAATTCAACATAAGCCCGACCCTCAACCTGCGGATGCCAATCCAGAAGATTACCCGTTAAATCAACGGCCGCCATGCCATTTCGCTCAACGCCGTTCACATGAGTGAAAAGTCCGGAAAAATAAATTGTACGACCGTCCTTACTTACAACTATTGAGGTGATCCTCGAAGAAGTACCCCAATTATAAGGCCCTGCATTTTCCCAAAGCTCAAGTTTTACATTCATAAAATAACTCAAATATTCTCCTCCCTCGGATTTGCCAATAGTGCCTGAGGCAAAATAAGCATCATCTCCATACATGTAAATTGAAGTTGCCGGCACGTCAAACTGGCCAATCTGATCATAAACTGCTGTTTCGGCATTGGCATTTGAGCCAACAAAAAACCCCAGCCCCATGGCTAAGATTAGAGAAAAAACTACTGTTTTCTTTATTATTTTCATAATATTGTAATTTGTCATATTTTTTATTAGTTTTTAGTATATTATATTTAACGAAAACAACAAAGGAGTATAACAAAAATTGGCTAATTTGTCAAGAGATATAAAAACCCCATCTATTATAAGACAGGGTCAGAAAAGAACTATCTTTTAGCGAGGACTTCCCCGCGCGTAAAGGTGCGGTTGCAGTAAGCGCAGGTCGCAGCCAGGCCGTTGCCTTCAACCGTGAAGCGGGCGTGCGCTTCGGGATCGTTGTTGGTGATACAGACGATATTGGGACAGCGGAAAATGCCCGCCGGCAGGATCTTGGGCATGTCCACTTTGATCTTGCGGAAGGTGCCTCCGCGGATCTCGTTGAAGGTGGCATCCGGCGCGATAAAAACAATCGCTCCGTAGAAGTTCTTGCCGATGTACTGGCCCTCAAGCACGATCACGTCCTTGCGGTGCTCGCGCTCAGTTCCCTTGGCCACCTTGATGCCTTCATGCAGGTGGATGCAGCCCTCGTCACCACGCAGTCCGGCATGACGGCCCAGAAGGCCCTTAATACTGTCGCCGCTCCCGAGCGGCAGATGGTCAATGACCATTCCCCGTTCCTTGATCGGCATGAAGTAGCGGTAAGGACCGTCCGGTGTCTTGCGCCTGGCCAGCCGCTCCTCAACCGATTCCTCAACCAGAACATTAAGGTTGCTTGCCGGCGCCTCAGGCGGCAGGCTGGTTGTTTTTCGCGCCTGAAAACTGCGTGTGAGAAGGGCCATGCGCGCCGGAACACCGTAGTGCATCTGCTCCCACATGACAACGCGCTTGTCTTCGGAAATCTCGGGCGCGACCTCGCTGCCGCGCGGCCCGGGATGCATGATGATGACGTCGTCACGCAATACCTCGTCCAGCACGCGCCGGTTAATAGTAAAGCGGCCCGTCACCTTGGCAAGCTCGCTCGGATCCGGGTAGCGCTCCTCCTGAATGCGCGTTGCCATGACAATATCGCAGTCAGCCAGGGCCTCGATTGAATCGCTCTCCTCGATGTTGAGACCCATCTTCTGAGAAGGCAGGAGCGCCGCCTCGGGCGCGGAAACCGCCTTGATCTTGATGTCGCCATGGCGCTCGATCAAAAGCTTGAGCATATCAAGGTCCGAATGGATCGTCCGGCTGTAGCGAAGGTCGCCCAGAAAGCCGACCGTAAAATCGTGCAGCCGGCCGAGCTTCATCTTGATTGTCAGAAAATTGAGCATCGCCTGCGTCGGATGGCGGTTGGCGCCGTCGCCGGCGTTGTGCACGGCCACGCCATAGCCCATCCGGTCGAATATCTCGGCGGCAAAACGCGGCGCGCCCTCAAGCTTGGAGCGGATCACCATGATGTTAGCGCCCTCTTCTGCCAAGGTACGCACACCGTCGGCAAAAGATTCCTTTTTCATAAATGAAGTTCCCTCAACTCCGCTGATCTCCTGAACGCGGAAGCCGAGAAGCTCGGCTGCCTCGCGATAAGAAGCAAGCGTGCGAGTTGAAGGCTCAAGAAAAAGAAGAGTTGCTTTGGGAAGATCAGGACCGGAATAAAAATCCGGCCGAGTTTGCGCCCGGGCACAGGGAACCATTTTCTTGCAAGAATACTCCAAGAGCTCCACGAGAGTATCAAGATCAAAGTCCTGGATCCCTAAAAAATGCTTCATCCTGCCTCCTCCTCTTTTAAAGGCCTAGGCGTATTTTATAACAACCAGATTTTTAGTCAAATATAAAAGTCCCGTAAAAACGGGACTGAGAAGGTCATTTCTTTTTTATACGCCGTTGTCCCGGCTTGGGTCGATTCTTGATCCTGGTCACTTTGCCGCGATAGCGATGCTGCTTAGCCATCGGCTTGGGAATTTTATTCGAAGCCATTACTTCCTCCCTCGATGATACGTGGCCAATATTTTAGCGTCATTCATTGAAAGATGCCCCCGGGAAAAACGCAGACTGCAGTACACCTCCTCACCGACTTCCTGCAGTAAATATTCATTTGCCTCACGCCAGTCAGGAGACTCGTTATCATGAGAACTAATTTTTCCAGAAGCCATTTCCCGGATGTTTTTATCAGTCACTCTACCCTCCTTGCTAAAGAACCTTGCTTATGCCTAGATTAAATTATGCCTAACGATTTGTCAATAAAATAAAAAGCCGTCCCGCAAGCAGGACGGCGTATTTTTTTAGAAGTTGAACTGCAAGTAGGCCCGGAAAACATAGTACTGGCGGCCGCGCTCAATGCCGAGCATATTGATCGCGCTAACCGCGACGTGCTTTCCGAACTTAACATCAACCGAAGGCCCGATTGCCACCCAGCTGGACGTGACGTCTCGAAACTTCGTCACTCCTTCGCTCACCAGGCTCAATCCGAGGTACTCGGTAATCGGATGACCGGCCTGGATGAAGTGAAACAGGTTCTGGAAATTCACACTGTAGTTGAACAGCGCAAAAATTGAGAACCGCTTAACGAGTATGAATGGACGCAGGCTGACGATAAAAGTATTATCGCCCGGCTGGTGAGTTCCTCCGAAAAGAAACTGCAAGCTAAATGCCTGATGCGGCGTCCACTGGATTCCGGCGACGCTACTCGAGCTAAGGGTGGCTGACGCCAGGTTGGGCAAAGTCAGTTGGTAGCGCAGCTTAACCTGCTCGTGGACCTGGTAACTGGCATTCACCAGCACGCCGACGCGCGGCGGCTCGTAAGCCTTGGCCTGGGCAAGCTTGGCCGTGCCCAGGATGACGATTGCGGTGGTTATGGCGACCATGTACTTCATGGCTCTCCTCCTGGTTTTGGCCAGGAGAATCATGCGCGATTTCTCCCGGCGATGTTAGCATCCCCCATTTCCAATGAACTGGAAGACACAATACCGCCGTGGTACATGGTCAATCGCCCGAATTACCTCTTCTAACGCTAACGTATTTTCTTGAATCACGGCCCAAATGAACTTGAGCGGTCGCTCAATCATTTCAAGCCATTCATCAAGCGCCCAGAATTCCAGCTCGGGCGGCGCACGCGGCGACAATCGGTTATCGCTAGCGCCATGGTCTAAGGCGTTTTCAACAATCAGCTGGGCGACGCATCCAACGCCAACGCTCCCAATTTGATAAACGCTGCCGCGCGGAGAAATAAATGGAGCCAAGAAGAACCCGAGCAAAAACCAGAAACAAGCGACAAGCAATGAACGTTTGACCGTGGTTTCTTGTGCCCTAAGGAATTTAAGCGCTTGCTCAAAATCCTCAAGTGGCTGCTCAGCCTGACGGCGGAGCATCTCCTCTTCGTAAGGCAGAAGTTGTTCAAGCCCTTTCTTTTGTCTCAGATACTCGACCTTGAGACGAGTATAGCGCAAGGCACGGGCCGGATCAGTGAAACGGCCGTAAACATTGAACCAAACCGGCCAGAACACGACCGCTTTGAAAAAGCGCTCCGGCGCAAGCAGTATTTCCTCGCAAAAAGAAGTCTTTCTAGCGTAGTCGCCGATAATTCGCAAAGGATACCAAAACAGACAAAAGAGCATCATCTTTATGTAGATCATGAGCAGGAAGCGCCCGATCTTTGTCAGAAATAGACACCAATCAAGGTTTTCTCTTTCTTCCGGCAGGGTATCGCCGGCGGCAATTGCCAACCGCCGGTCAACGTCCTCGGTTATCCTCTCGCTTTCCGGAACCAAGTATGGTCTTCTCATGTTTTCGGCCATTTGCCGATACAAATCACTTAAACCGATCGCTTCGAAATCATAAGTCGGGTTAATAACCGCCGTGCTAGGCAAACCTAAGGATGTAGCCAGTTCATGCGCCGTGGCCAAATCACTGATCCACGACCTTGCTCCGTAAGAACTGCCCTTGGCTTCGGCTCGCTCCTGCATCTTGGCGACTTCCGCTTTAAAGATGGAAAGTTTCTTTTGATCAAGGTCCTGGTAGCGCCCAGACCAATCGCTCTCTTTTGTATTGAGATGATCCCAATTTTTAACCAAATAGGAAATCGCTGGACTGGCAATCCAAACGGCAAACGCAAGCCAAACCACTACCTTTAGCCAGAAGGCGTGGTCTCTTATCCATCTACTCATCACGCCTCCTTTTTAGGCTTTGGTTGATATTGTTAATTTAAGGAACGGATAGCATATTTTAGCATAAATTTGGCAAAAAGTCAAGCCTTGACAACACCAGTAAAAATAAGTAACGTATAACAACTTGATCGCACTTTTAACTTTGAGGAGGTAGGGATAATGAACGAATTCGTCAATATTGTTGTTTGCCGACACCCGGAGACAAAAAACGGACACATTACGCCCACCGGCGGCATGCAGGCAATTAAACTCAGCCACTATCTTAAAGAAAAAGGTCTTTTTCCTGAACGTATCTTTCATTCCGGCGCCGACCGCGCCAATCAAGCCGCGGGAATTATGGCGATTGCCACGGATCCATACAATATCAGCCCGGAAAAAAATGAAGCATTCCACCCGATGAACCATCTGCGAGAGATGGTCAAAGACCCGAAGTTTATTCAAGAAATGCAGGCAAAAAAAACAAACCTCACCATTAAACAGGCACTTGACCAATATAGCTACTGTGCCCTACTGCGCCGAAAGCTTCGATCCGCCTTGGCCGCTCTTGGCGACAGTCTCGCCAGAAGACGCGAAAGGATCGCCTGGGTTGTTTCCCATGGAGAATTCGCTGAAACTGCCGTAGGCGAAAAAATTATTGACCTCGTGCCTTATGGCATTGAACACTGCGATTTTGTTCTTTATCAAATTTCAACTGAAAAAGGGAAAATAATCAACTCCCAATACAAATCCTTTTCTGAAATAAGTCAGTAAATAAAAAATCCGGTGCTCTTCTTGCATCGGTTTTTTTATTTTTATTAATCAGCAAAAATAAAATCTTTTGTACCGATAGTTTCAATTGATAACCTATTATATTCTCCCGCCTCGCTGCGCCATTTGTTATAAAATCCCCACTCATTCCACTCCCAAAGAGCAAGATATTTTCCCTGGCATAGCCAATCATCGCCGTATTCGCCTTCAATAACTAAAAGCTCCTCCCGGCCGTCCGCATCAACATCATGAAAAAGAAAATCACAATTCGGATTATCAAGGCTGGAAGAATGCCAGAGCGGCTTTAATATTTTTTCAGAAAATTTATAAACAAGAAAATGATTTTTCACGCTCATGTCGTTTTCTTCTTCCCAAAACGGCATGTCACTGCCATAGTTGCCGGCCCGCCATACTGACATATTAACATTTATAATTCCGTCGCCGGTCGCGTCGGCCAATGAAAAATCATCAATCCACCAGTCGGGCGATGACTCAAATATCGTTTTACCCGCTTCGCGTATTTCCAAAACGCCGTTCTGCAAAATGTATTGCTCAAAATTCCCATCCGCGTCAAGATCCTCAACTTTTACGCGCAAAACATTAAAGCTGCTTGGCGCCTCTTTGCCTAAAAGCGAATAAGAAATATTTTTTACCATACCGGTTTCTTCATCATAAAAAAATGATTCGCGCTCAACCAGCGGTGCGCGCAACCGGGCAAGCACTTCATACTTTTCCTTATTCTCAATAATCTGCGGCTGGGCATAGTCCTCAATCAGCACCGGCACAAGTTCAATCTTTGTTGCTCCCTCCTTATTAAAATAGGCCTTTAAAATCAAACCACGCCGAGTTTCCCGCGACCACATCTGGTCAAAAACAAAATTTCCCAAACTGTAAAATATATATTTGTCGCGGTAAAGCTCAACGCCCTGCGTCACATGCGGATGGTGGCCGATCACCATATCGGCACCGGCGTCAATTGCCGCGTGGGCAAAATCAATTTGGTTTCTGTTCGGCGAATCCGTATATTCGACTCCGTCATGCATTGAAACAATCACCAAATCGGCATTCTGCTTTGCCTGCTGAACTGCGGCCGTCATTTTTGCTTTATCCATAAAAGCAACACCCACCCGGTCTGATCCGGCGGCGTAAGAATTCGGCACAAAGCTCGGTGATTCATAAGCAAGAAAGGCAAAACGTATTCCCTTGGCGACTAAATACATTGGCGCGTAAGCCAAATCTTCTTCTCCTGCGCCGCAATGAATGATTCCCGCAGCGTCAAGATAATTCATTGTGTCTTTCATTCCGGATTCGCCAAAATTCATGCTGTGGTTATTGGCAAGGGAGAGAATATCAAAGCCGACATCAGCCATTACCGCTGCATTTTCCGGGTCGGCGCGAAAACTCATTTCATAGCTGCCAATTTTTCTCCCCGGCGTGATTGCCGTCTCCAAATTACCAAAAATTATATCGCCGCTTGCCAGATAACCGCGAACTTTCTCCCAGGGATAGCCATAGCCGTAGCGGCGCATCTTGGTATCAACGTCGCGCGAAAGCATGATGTCGCCAACGGCAATTAAAGAAACCTCCTCATGCTTTTGAGGAAGTTTCTTTTTTATATCTATTAAATTTTCCAGTTCTTCACGCCACGGCTCTTCTTTAACTTTTTCTTCTGCCGGCTCGCTTTGCCGGACAGCAAGCTGTGTCTGCTCAATAGCTCGCTGCTCTGAAACCGGGGTAAACCATAATATTGCCGCGGATATGCCCGCAACGCACAAACTGAAAATTATTGCGCGTGATTTTGGCATTAATATTCAATAAGAAATTCGCTTGTCCATTCGGGAAGATCCGGCGCATCTCCTTCTTCAAGCATTTCCTGCCAAGCCGAATCAGTCAAACGATCGCTCATTCGCCAGGAAAATTCATAATACGAGAACACGCCGCCGCGGGCAATTCTAAGCTCTCCGCCAACCGGAACAACCACGTATATTTCATTAATCCAGCCAATGCCCTCTTCAAGTACCCAGCCGTTCGGATCAGTGGCGACGTCGGCGATTACCGCGGCCGGATGATCATAGAGCTGTGAAACCGATTCAACGCCTTCATCGCGCAGGGCCTCAAGCCAAAAATGTTCCAGCGTTCCGCCATAAGTGCGAATTAAATCATATTCGTCATCAGATAACGACTGATTATTTAATTCTTTTTCTGAAATTATCTTAAGCGAAAGCGCCAGTTCCTCCATGCGTTTTAATGTCTGTTCGTCACTAACATCCAAGAGGTCGCGCAGATCAAGTCCTTCGCGCGTCATGCGCAAGAGCGAAGCAAGGCGCGCGTAAACATGCGGGTTCGGCTCAACATAACCACGGTCGTCCTCCTCTTCCATTGGGGCGCCGCCGAGCTCGGCATATACCTGCTTGGCGTAAAGAATCGTATCATGCTTGAGCTCGGCCCATGAACCAAGAAAAGTATTAATTTCTTTTCTTACCCAGGCAAGGTTTTGCATAAACATCGGATAACCGCTACCCTTTTCTTCAAGAAGCGGCCGCAGGGCGTGAAGCCAGCCCCAGTATAGATTTTGCGTCCACGTATCGTCATCAAGCTTATTTATATAAGTCTTTAATTTACTCATGTTGTCATCATAATTTTCATAATCGGTCTCGTCCATCTCGTCTAAAAGATCATAAGCTTCGTCCGATCCCATGGCTGCGGCAATATCCAGGCCCTTGGGCAGCATCCGGTTCTTTACTTCGCGGTCAATCAGCCGCTGGAAAATTGATGCGTCAACTGTGTAGCGCTGACCCATAAACCGAAAACCCTTGATTTCGCGCTCCCGATCCGGCTGGATTTCCTCCATAAAAATCGGAATTGAATTTATCTGCGGAGGCTCCAGCTCATCAGCCAGGCTCATCAGCTCGCTGAATTTAGCGCCGTCATCAAACAAATCTTCAACATCGGCCCGCTTACCGTAGACATCTTCAACCAGCTCTTCCATTTCATAAAGTGAAATATCATCGCTTTTACCAACGAAAAAATTGGTTGGCTCATAAATCCGCTCCCAGCTCTCTTTGGCGTCTTTGTCAGAAAGAGCCAGCGTAGTCAATACAGCCGAACGGACTTCGTCTTCGCTTTTGAACCTGAATGTCATACGGCCGTACCACATCATTGATTTAAAATAAGCCTTCAGCTCCTCTGTCTTTTCATAATGCCCGCGCGGGATATATTGCGAATAATCTTCCTTAAGCGCCTCTAGAACATCCAGATCAGCTCCCATGTTCATTACCGGTGAGATGGCAATACCCTCATGCTCATCAATGTAATCAAGCTCCTGCTCAACCAAATCCTCCACCATTTCGGGAATTTCAACGTCCTCGTCAAGCAGAGTACTGGCCACGCCAAAGAATGCGACATTTCTTTTTGCCGCGTTCTCCCAGTCTGTCCCCTCAGCCCTCTCATAAATATCTAGTGCCTGTTCAAGCATTTTTTCATTCAGATCCTCTAACTCGGGAATCAGCTCCTCTTCTTCAATCTTTTTTAATAAATGGTTAAAAATCAAATGATAATTATGCAGTATTGAGTCGGTGGTAATAAAATTCGGCACCGGCGCGTAGCGGTTTTGCTCGTAAACTGAGAAAAATTCGCGGTATTCTTCGGGAATAACGACAAAACCGTTTTCCATAATCATCTCCAGAGCCTCTTCAGAAAATTCAAAATCATCAGCGTTCACAACTTCAGATAAATCTTCGTCCAGGTCATAGCTTGGCACCTGCGGATTAACGCTCACCTTATATTCAACATAATCAGCAAAACGAGAAGCCTGCACTTCCTGCGGAATAACTGCTTCTTCAACCGCTTCCTTCACATCTTCAACAACGCTCGGTTCGCCGTCTGGCTTTGATTTAAACTGATCGTAAATAAAAAATCCTCCAATAATTATTATGGCGAGCACGATTAGCAGTCCGAGACCTGATGATTTCGCACCGCTTGGCGCGACCTTTGCCGGACCGGCTGTCGATTTCGCTTTATTCCTTGGAGGCTGCTTGCCAGCTTCCTTTTTTACGATAACTGGCTTTTTTCCGTTGGGCATATTTTTGTTTTTGTTACGCCGGATAAAATCACGGCTCATTAATTATTTTATTGATTAAAATCAAATTTTTAATATTTTTTTGGTCGGGGACCCGGGAATCGAACCCGAACTACAGGCACCCCATGCCCGCGTACTACCACTATACTAGTCCCCGTAATAAGCGCGCCTGTCCCGCACGGAGCCACGCGGCTGGCGCAGGATACTACCACTATACTACACCGCGAAAAATTTTTAAACAAAAACCGCTGGCATAACAAGCGGCACAAAAACGTGGACCCCGTTTTGGCTGGCTAGATTTGGCGTATTGTCCCATGTGGGCAGTCCATGCAGCTTTCCCCAGGAAGAGAATCTCCCTACCCGGGCCAAGCCCATGGTCTTAACGCCGCCGGAAGCCTCACTGACGGGCCACGGCCCGGCAAAATGTCAGCCTCCTTTAAATGACGATTTGACCCAAATCTTTCCCAACCATAACACGGAATCCACTTTTAACATTACCATGTAAAAGGGCAATTGTAAATAAGAAAAAAACCTCCCTGTTTTAGGGTCATGTCGATGCGCAATTCTTACGTTCCGACAAAACCCTAAACAGAGAGGCCTGCAATCAAGACCGCAAGGACAAGCCCTGTGAAGGTGCTCCTTTGAGCAAAAACTTGCCGAGAGTCTTGATTACTTTAAAAAATATAATTGATTAGAAGAATGGTCAATAAATTTTATCCACATTCATGCCGCAGCGACCTCGCCATCCTCACCGGCCATCTTTGCCTTGTTATGCAATATTGCCTCATAAGCCAAATCAATCGCCATCTTAATTTCTTCGTTAGTCAGCGGCACTGATGCGCCGTGCTTGCCCATTTGCTTTTCAATATTTGAAAGCTCCTGAGAAAACTCTGGCTTAACCATCAGAGCTTTAAGAAACATATCGCGGCTTTCCGGCGTGGCCCACTCCTCAATATAGTGCGGATGCTCCTTAAAATAGTCCTTTACAAACATATAGGCAAAAACATCCATTGCGTCGCGGTGCGGCGAACCTTCCGGCCATTTCTCCTCCATATATTCGCGGGCTTTGAGCGCCTCCGGCGTGCCTTCAAAGTCCTCCTGCTTTATTACCTCCCGCCATTCCTGAACTTTTTCTAATTTTGTTGGCCATTCAGACTTTGGTTGCTCTCGTCTTAATTGTTCCATATAAATATTTAATTAAGAATTTATCCAAACATTATATCCTCGTCAACGCGCTTGTAGTCCTGGATTTCATCTTCACGAAACCAGAGCTGTTTTTCATACTCGGCTTCTTCGGTATTCCCCGAAGCGTGAACCATATTATGCACCGCCCGCTTACGCTCATTGGCCAAGGCGGGAGAATCAAGTGAAAAGTCGCCGCGAATCGTGCCCGGATTGGCAAACACCGGCAATGTCGCACCAACAACCATGCGCACGTTATCAATCGCGTGCGGCCCTTCAAGTACCATGGCCACCACCGGCCCGGATGATAAAAAGTCCATGTTCCAGCGGTTAACCATCTTGCCGATCTCCAAAGGATCCATGGTACCGAGCTCTTCGCCCGGATCCTTGCCGTATTTTTCATAGGTTTCCAATGTTTTTTTGCCAATCCCCTCAAGAAGCTCGGTTCGCTCCTCCGGATAATGCTTGCCGGCAAAATCCTTGTCCACCCAAATCATTTTCATGGCGACAATTTTTAATCCGGACTTTTCAAAACGGCTGGTAATTTCGCCAACCAGCCCCCTTTTAACCCCGTCCGGCTTTACCAGGACCAGGCTTTGTTCAACAACACTTGCCATAAGTATAATCTTTAATAATGAATGTTGAGGTTATTTTAGCAAAAATCATGAATAAATCAAGCCTATTTCAAAATCCAGCCCACGCCTTCAGAAACCAAACTGATCGTTCCCTCCAAATCGGTTCTTTTTACCTCAATACCCAAACGCTCCATTCGGCTGATTGTCCTCATTGAGGGGTGGCCGAATGAATTGCCCGTACCGCAGGAAATTATTGTCAACTCCGGGCCAACCGCCTCCAGAAAATCCTGATAGCTTGAAGTGGCGCTGCCGTGGTGGCCGGCCTTCAAAACCTGCGCAGAAACGTCCTGGTTGCTTGCCAAAAGCTCTTCTTCTCCCTCTGCTTCAAGATCACCGGTAAAAAGCATAACCGCGTCGCCAGAAACCAAACGGTTAACAATGCTTGCATTATTTAAATTTTTCACCCTCAGCCCGCCAAGTGGCTTTAACGGATATAAAAATTCAAAATCAATATCATTGTCAAGCTCCAAAACAAAAGGTTCGCTAACCTCGGCGGTTGAAATATTTTGATCACGTATTATTTCAAGAAAGGTTAAATAATCATTTGAAGTATGGACTACTCCGGTGTGATAAATTTGGCCGACTTCATAACGGCGGAGCACCTCAGGCAGTCCGCCGACATGGTCGGAATGGGGGTGAGTCAAAACGATTGCGTCAATTGACCGGTCCCAAAATCCCATCACTTTGCCGAGTTCGTTTAAAATTGACTTATCCGGACCGCCGTCAATCAAAATCTGAAAATGTTCCGGCGTTTCAATGAAAATCGCATCGCCTTGGCCAACATCGAGTATATCCACTTTTAATTTTCCTGCGTCGTCATCAAACCTTTCAATAATATTTTCCGGTCCGACATAATACATCGCCGCACTTATCGCGAGCACGCAGCAAAATCCAAACCAGTAAACTTGTTTTCTGTTTTTCATATTTTAATCGGAGCAACTTTAAGCCTTTTATTGCCCAAATAAATATAAATTAAAAGCCACGCATACATTATAGCAAGGATTGACCAATGAAAATATGGGATCTCGAGCTGGGCAAATTCAATCCGCGACAAAATTTCCGTTATCTTAAGCATGTAGGTCAGAATCAGCCACGGCAGCCAGGAAAATATTTGTCCAAGCGCCGTTGAAATAAGTCCAATAATCACTACGGCAAAACCGAGCATCATGGTAAGCGGTATTACCGACAAAATTAAAATGTTTGCCAAAGGCGCAATTAACGAAAACCGGCCAAACTGAAAAAGTATAAGCGGCGTGGTCATAATTATCGCCGAAAGAGTTGAGACGACTGACTCCTGCAAACCCAGTGCCTGCGGCACGCGCGAAAACCATGTTAGGATCATCGGCGTAAGATAAACAAGCCCGATAGTCGCAAGAAAAGAAAGCTGGAATCCGGCATCAAATATCAACACCCAGGGATTATGCAACGACATCAGCGCGGCAGTAAAGACAAGGGTGTTTAAAATTTGCGATGTCCTTCCGGTCTGCTTGGCAAGCAGAACAAGTATGCCCATAATTCCCGCGCGTACCACCGAAGCCGAAGCGCCGGTAAAAATAACAAATAAAATAATTGCCAGCACCACCCAGGGAAAAGCTTTTTTTCTTGAAAAGCCAAGGCTATAGGCAAAAATCAAAAACAGCGCCGAAACAATCGTAATGTTATAGCCGGATATGGCAATAATGTGCGTTACTCCGGTGGCCTGAAAATTATCAAGCACCTCCTCGGGCAATCCGCTGCGCGCCCCGTAAAGCAGTCCGGCCAAAAAACTTGCCTGCGGTTCGGGAAAAATCCGATTAGTTAAGGCGGCAAACTTATCCTTAACAAAAAATATTGAGTTAAATATTAAATTGCCGCGTCCTGACTCGATAAATTTTATTTCATTATACGGATAGCATAGAGAGTATATCTTGTCTTTTGCCAAATAACGGTCATAACGAAAATCAGAAATCGGCTCCGGCTTTTTTAATTTACATTCAACCTCCACCAAATCTCCATAATTAAATTCAGGAAAAAGGCCGGCGCTTACCAGCACCCTGCCCTCCACTTCGCCATGACCGATGATCTCTTTTGCCTCAACCGTGTATTTAATCTGGTCCTGGCGGCGGTCCGGTTCGGCCGCGACAATACCCTGCCAAACAATTGTCTCGTCATAATAATTATGAATTTTATTTTCATAAAATTCAGGCAAGCCAAAGCTAAAACGCCAAAAACCCAAAACAAAAAACACGGCAAGAATAAACACAAACCGTGCTTTTTTGTTTTTCAAAAAAAATGTTATCCCGCCCGCTCCCAATAAAACCAAACTCAAAAAAATCCACCAGTCAATTTTTATCTGTAAAAATGATTCAAGGGTCACGCCCAATAGAAAAACAAGGCAAACAAATAAAAATATTTTTGATTTTGAATTTACAATTCCCTCCAACATTAAAAAATTATCTGTGGGAGCGATTATTTAAATAACAATATTCACCAGCCTGCCGGGAACGAAAATAATCTGCTTTGGCTTTTTGCCGGCTAAATAATTTTGTACTCTTTCGCTTTTCAGGGCAAGCTCCTTGGCATCCTCCTCGGATATATCAGCCGGGGTTTTTATTTTATCGCGAATTTTACCGTTAATCTGCAAAACAAGTTCAATTTCCTCAAGCTTAACCAGATCAGGATTGTAGCCCGGCCAGTCCGATTCAAATATTGAAAACTTATGGCCAAGCTGTTTCCAGAGCTCTTCAGCAAGATGCGGAGCAAATGGTGAAAGCAATTTTATAAAATCGCGCGTGTCATCGCGGTCAAGATAATACCAAACCTTTCCCTCAGCCCCATTCTTCTCGGCCGCAGCAGTAACATCATTTAAAAATATCATCAGTTGAGCAACCGCGGTATTAAAAGCCATCTTCTCAATATCTTCACTGACTTTTTTAACTGTCCGATGTAAAGAGCGTACCAGCTGGTCTTCTTTTGCCCGAATCGGCTCACCGGCAATTTCTTCTTCACGGTCCTCAATCTTTCTCTCGTCGCCAAGCTTTTCATAAAGCTTTATCATTTCAATCTGATGGGAGAAGACATTCCATACTTTATTTAAGAAACGGTTAATGCCCTCAATTCCTTTGGTATCCCAGCTAACCGACTGATCAAACGGGCCCATGAACATTTCATAGGTTCGCAGCACGTCCGCCCCGTACTCCTTTACAACATCATCCGGATTTACCACGTTTCCTTTTGATTTTGACATCTTTTCCCCGCCCTCGCCCAAAATCAAGCCGTGCGAAGTTCTTTTTTTATAGGGCTCGGCTGTCGGCACAAGTTTTTCATCATACAAAAACTTATTCCAGAATCGCGAATATAAAAGATGCAATGTTGTGTGCTCCATGCCGCCGTTATACCAATCAACCGGCATCCAATATTTTAATTTTTCCGCGTCAGCAAATGCTCGGCTATTGTGCGGGTCGCAATAGCGCAGATAATACCATGAACTGCCGGCCCAGTTCGGCATGGTGTCGGTTTCGCGCTCGGCCTGAGTGCCACATTTCGGGCACGGCACCTCAACCCAGTCGCGCATCGTTGCTAAGGGCGACTCTCCCGTGTCACTTGGCTCATATTTTTTAACATCCGGCAAACGGACCGGCAAATCTTCTTCAGGAACCGGGACATGGCCGCAACGCGGACAGTTAATAATCGGAATCGGTTCGCCCCAGTAACGCTGGCGCGAAAAAACCCAATCACGAAGTTTGTAATTTACTTCATAAGAACCAAGGTCATGTTCCTCAAGCCATTCGGTCATTTTTTTAATCGCATCCGGAACAATTAACCCGTTCAGAATATCAGAATTTATCAAGACCCCGTCGCCCACGTAAGCCTCTTTTTTAATATCACCACCTTGAACCACTTCAATAATCGGCAGTTTAAACTTTGTCGCAAACTCCCAGTCGCGCTGGTCATGCGCCGGAACCGCCATAATCGCGCCGGTGCCGTAGCTCGGCAAAACATAATCCGCCACCCAAACAGAAATTTCTTTTTCATTCACCGGATTGATCGCCTTGATGCCCTCAAGTTCAACCCCGGTTTTTTCTTTGCTAAGTTCAGAACGTTCAAGGTCGCTTTTTGATTTTGCCTTTTTAATATATTCTTCGACCTCATCAAAATTCGATATCCGATCTTTCAAATTAGAAATTATTTCATGTTCAGGAGCGACAACCATATATGTCGCGCCAAAAAGAGTATCCGGCCGCGTGGTAAAAACCCGAATTTCGCCCTCCGCGTCGCCGGCCAGACGAAAAACAACTTCCGCGCCTTCGCTTCGGCCGATCCAATCAGCCTGCTGCTTGGCAATTTTTTCCCAATAATCAATCGTCTCAAGATCGGTCAAAAGCCGGTCGGCGTACTCACTGATCTTTAGCATCCACTGTTCCTTTTCGCGCTTTTCAACCTCGCTACCGCAGCGCTCGCAGCGGCCGTCAACCACCTCTTCATTTGCCAAACCGATTTTGCACTGCGTGCACCAGTTGATCGGCATTTTCTTTTTGTAGGCAAGGCCTTTTTCAAAAAATTTTAAAAACATCCATTGCGTCCATTTGTAATATTGGGGGTCGGTCGTATTAATTTCCCGCGACCAGTCAAATGCCAAGCCCAGGGACTTGAGCTGACGCTTAAATGTTTTAATATTTTTTGCGGTTGATTTTTTCGGATGGATTCCGGTCTTGACGGCGTAATTTTCCGCCGGCAGGCCGAACGCATCCCAACCGATCGGATAAAGCGTGTTATAGCCCTCCATCTTCCTTTTGCGCACGACAATATCAAGCGCCGTATAGCTTCGCGGATGGCCAACGTGCAGGCCCTCGCCCGAGGGATAGGGAAACTCAATCAAGCAATAAAACTTCGGCTTTTCAGAAAAATCATCAGCCTGGAATATCTTATTCTTTTCCCAAAATTTCTGCCATTTTGGCTCTATTTTTTTTGGATTATATCTGTTCATAAAACACTGTCTTGGATTAATATTACCTTAAATAAGCCGTCTTATCAACTTAATAAAAAATTCCTGATTTATGTCAGGAGCTTTAAATTTTAGGCAAATATTAGCTTGCCTTGCCAAACTCAAGGGCTAGCCCGGACTCCATCCAACCGATAAACCCCGATCCCAAAAGAGCCAAATTCTCATAACCCAACTTGTTTAGCTCATCAACTGCGCTCTTTGCCATAACACAGGCGTCGTTAGTGCCATACACCACGATTTCGGCGTCTTTATCAGGCAAAACATGGGGCAATTTTTGTGTAAATTCCGGTCCCCAGGGAAGATTTATTGCCTCAACAATATGATTATGCTCAAAATCCTCAGCTGAACGGGCGTCAATTAAGTAAAATTTATCGCCTGAATCAAGCTTAGCCTTTAATTCTTGTACTGATATTTCTTTAACCATATATACATTATACCAAACCTTTTTCCTCAAGGGCAGTGCTGATTCGCTCAAGCGCCAAGGCAAAAGCAGCCCGCCTAAGGTCGCAATTAAGCTCTTGGTGCTTTTCCCAAACTGCGCTCAAAGAATCCTTCATAATCGGCTCCAGTTTTTCTCGAACTTCGTCCAGCTCCCATTTTTCTTTTGCTAAATTCTGCCGCCACTCAAAATAGCTTACGGTCACGCCGCCGGCATTTGCCAAAATATCCGGCACAACATGCACGCCCTCTTTATATAAAATCTCATCTGCCTCCGGCGTGGTCGGGCCGTTGGCAAGCTCAAGTACCACCTGGCTGCTTATTTTATTTGCATTATCCGCAGTAATCTGATTCTCGAGAGCCGACGGGACAAGAATACCACAGGGAATTTCTAAAATCTCCTTATTGCTCACTTCCTCGGCTGCGTCATAACCGATCACTGAACCGGTTTCTTTTTTATGTTTCATTACTTTTTCCGGGTCCAAACCATCCTCATTATGAATTCCTCCCCTGGAATCAGAAACCGCGACAACCTTGTAGCCGGCGTGATACGCAAGCCTGGCAAAATTATATCCGGCGTTCCCATACCCCTGGATAACCACGGTTGATGACTCCGGATCAATTTCAATAATTTCTTTTAATTTTTCCAAAACATAAAAGCCGCCCTGGGCCGTTGCCGTGTCGCGACCAAGACTGCCTCCGGCCTCAATCGGCTTTCCCGTAACCACGGCCGGTGAATCATCGCCGACAATTTTTGAATATTCATCGGCAATCCAGGCCATAATCTTAGGATTGGTATTGACGTCCGGCGCCGGAATATCGCGCTTGGGGCCGATTACCTCGGCCATCATTCTTGTCCAGCCGCGGGCGACTGCTTCAATTTCCTTTTCTGAATATTTTTTCGGGTTGATTGCTACCCCTCCCTTTCCTCCGCCCAAGGGGATATCCACCACGGCGCATTTTAGGGTCATCCAAAAAGCCAATGCCTTTACTTCCTCAAGATCGGTTTGTTCATGAAAACGAATACCGCCCTTATAAGGGCCGCGGCTGCTGTTATACTGGACCCGATAACCTTTAAAAATTTCAACTGTACCATCGTCGAGCTTTGCCGGAATAGTAACTTCCACTGTCCGCTCCGGAGACTTTAAAATCGCCAAAACATTTGGCTTTAAGTCTATAAGCTTGGCCGCCCTGTTTAGTTGTTTCATTGCTGAATCAAAAACAGACATAAAATTATTTTAAAAAAGCCCTATTCTTCTAGGGCTAAAAACTCCTCAGCCGACATCGCCGCCATGCAGCCGGAGGCCGCGGCAGTAATTGCCTGCTTATATTGCGGGTCGGCAACATCGCCGGCAACAAAAACACCAGGTACGCTTGTCTCAACCGAGCGGCTTACCTTAATATAGCCCTTTTGGTCAAGATCGAGCTGGTTTTTAAAAATTTGCGTATTTGGATTATGGCCGATGGCAATAAATATTCCGTCACAAATCAGCTCGCTTGTTTCACCGGTCTGCGTATCGCGCAAAACTACTCCCTTTAATTTTTTCCTTCCAAGCACCTCTTCAACCTTTTTATTCCAATAAAATTCAATCTTTTTTTCTTCAAGGGCCTTTTTTTGTAAAAACTTGGAAGCCCTTAATTTGTCACGACGGTGAACAACAATAACTTTCTTGGCAAAATGAGTAAGAAAAATTGCCTCTTCCAATGCTGAATCGCCGCCGCCGATCACGATAACAACTTTATCTTTGTAGAAAAACCCGTCGCAGGTCGCGCAGGTTGAAACGCCCCGGCCGCGCATCTCTTCTTCCCCCGGCACTTCAAGCCAGCGTGGATCAGCCCCGGTTGCGACAATTAAAGCCTCTGCCCGGTAACCGCGCTTGCCGACAAAAATTGCAAACGGCTTTTTTTTAATATTGACCTTTCCGACTTTACCGACAATAAATTTTGCGCCAAAACGCTCCGCCTGCTTGCGCATCCGGCTCACCATTTCCGGACCGGCTATCCCCTCGGGAAACCCGGGGAAATTTTCAACCATGCTCGTTCCCATCGGCTGGCCGCCCGGCATCATCCCCTCAACAACCAGGGGCTTAAGTCCGGCGCGCGCCGAATAAATCGCCGCGGTAAGCCCGGCCGGACCTGAACCAAGTATAATTAATTTTTTAATTGCCTCAGGCATAGTTATTGATTTGCCGTAAGCACCTGATCAACATGTTCTTTTAAAGATTCTTTGGATTGTGAACCGACAAACTGGTCAATTATCTGGCCGTCCTTAAAAATCATAAAAGTCGGAACACTCATAATTCCGTAGCGCTGGGGCGTTAATTTATTCTCATCAATGTTGAGTTTTCCGACTAGCAGCTCTTCTTCATTGTATTGTTTGGCAAATTCTTCGATAATTGGCAGCATTGCCTGGCAAGGTCCGCACCAAGGAGCCCAAAAATCCACAAGAACCGGCACCTTTGAATCAAGGACCTTTTCATCAAAATTATTATCATCAAATTCTATTTCCGGCATAAGTTTTTTGTTAATTATTTTTTAACTGATAATTTAATTTCTTTAGCCTTTGTTTCTTCACGGTACACTTCCAGTATATCACCTTCCTCAAACTTGGTCTTGCCGATAAACTTAATACCGCACTCCTGACCCTTAAGAACGTCAGTAACTTTTTGCTTGCCGATCTGCACCTCTTCAATTTCCCCCTCATCAATTAATTCATCCCCGCGATAAACATTTGCCTTGGCATTTCCCTCAACCTTGCCCTCGGTAACCGCACAGCCGACAATAGAATATTTTGGCTCACGGATAAACACCTGAAGCACCTTTGCCCGGCCGAGCTGGTTTACCACGACCTCGGGCTTAACAAGCTCATTTAAGCGTTTTTCAATATCATCAAACAATTCGTAAATAATTTTATAATATTTTATCTCAACACCCTTATCGCGGGCAAGCTCTTCAACAACCACCGGGGCCTTAACATTAAATCCGTAGATCACTGCACCGGTTGCCTCAGCGGCAAGCACGTCGCTTTCTGTGATGTTCCCCAAACCCTTGGCGACAATATTAATCGCCAATCCCGGAACGTCAATTTTTTCAATTGTTCCGAGGATCGCTTCAATCGAACCAAGAACATCTCCCCGCAGGACAAAATTGAACTGCGTCTCAATTTTTTCTTCTTCACTTACTGTTTTTTGCGCGACCATCTTTTCAATAACCTTACGGTCCGGCTTTACCTTTTTCGCCTTCAATTCCTTTACGTCTTCCGGCACCTCCATGATGTCACCGACCGCCGGCGCAAATTTAAACCCTAAAATTTTTACCGGCATGCCCGGCCCGGCTTCGCGCACGTCTTCATTGCGCCAGTCTTTGAGAGCCCGTACCCGGCCGTAATTTGCCCCGCGCACACCAAGATAATCACCGACATGCAGAGTTCCGTTCTGAACAAGCACGGTCGCCACCGGGCCCTCACCCTTATCAACGTGCGATTCAATAATTGTTCCGATTGCCAAACCTTCGGGATTTGCCGTAATCCTCTCCTTTTCCATATCAGCGACCAGAAGCACCATGTCGAGAAGCTTATCAATGTTAAGCCCCTGCTTTGCTGAAATCTCCTGCATCACGGTTTTACCTCCCCAATCCTCGGAGATAAGATTTAACTCTGAAAGCTGACGCTTTGTTTTCTCAACATTAGCCTCTGGCTTATCAATTTTATTTAAAGCAACAACCATGGGCAGCTTTGCCGCCTGAATAATGTCAATCGCTTCCTTGGTCTGCGGCTGGACCCCGTCGTCAACCGCCACTACCAAAATGGCAATGTCGGCAACTTTGGCGCCGCGCGAACGCATCACGGTAAACGCTTCATGCCCCGGCGTGTCAACAAAAGTAATATTACGACCGTTCTTTTCCACCTGATATGCGCCAATATGCTGGGTAATCCCGCCCGCCTCGCCTTCAACAACGTGGGTCATTCGAATCGCGTCAAGCAGCTTTGTTTTACCGTGATCAACGTGCCCCATCACAACAATTACCGGCGGCCGCGGCACAGCTTTTAATTCTTTCTCCGCCTCAATGCGCTCCCTGATCCTGTCTAAATCTTTTTCCTGATGAACCTCTTCCTTCTCCTGCTTTGTTTTGTAGCCAAGATCTTCGGCAATAATTGACGCGGTTTCAAAATCAAGCCGTTCATTTTGCGAGGCAAGAATACCGCTCTGCATCAATATCTTAATAAGCTCGGTCACCGGCAGCTTCATCTTTCCGGCGAGCTCGCGCACTGTAATGTAGCCGGGCAATGAGATTTCACCGCCCTCTTGAATAATCGCCTCTTTTTTTGCCATTACCTCTTCTCTCTCGCGCAGTTTTTCCTGGGCGCGCAGCTTGCGCTGATAATCTGCCCAAGCCTGTATGATCCGCTCGGCCTGCGCCGGATCAACCTTAATCGCCTTTTTGCCAATATCAAAACCAAGCTCGGGAAGCTTTTCCAGCAGTTCTTTTGTCGGCACTTTAAGTTTTCTTGCCAGTTCTGTTACATTCATAATAGAAAATAAATTAGAGCGTAAGCTCGTGGGATAATTTTATCTTATTTTAGCCAATTGGTCAAATGTATCTATCTATTGAAAACTTACGCGATTTATTCTAAAATCAACCCATGAAGTCAGGATTTCTTTTTATAAACAAACCCCCTGCCTGGACCTCCCATGACGTCGTCGCCCATCTGCGGCGCGTCACCGGGGAAAAGAAAATCGGGCACGCCGGCACGCTTGACCCGTTTGCCACCGGCCTTTTAATTGTCGGCATCGGTCGGGAGGCCACGCGCGAACTTGATAAATACGTAAAACAGGACAAGGAATATATTGCCGAACTACATTTTGGTGCGGTTTCTGATACATATGATTTGACCGGAAAAATAAAAAAATCCGATGCCCGGCCTCCGACTGAAGATGAGGTAAAAAATATTTTAAAAAAATTCATCGGCAGTCAGGATCAAATACCGCCGATGTATTCGGCAAAAAAAGTAAAAGGGAAAAAGCTATACGAACTCGCCCGCCAGGGCAAAGAAATTTTGCGTGAACCGAACAAAATTAGTATTCACGAAATTAAACCGATAAACTACCACTGGCCAATCCTTAAAATACTTATTGCCTGCTCAAGCGGCACCTATGTCCGATCACTGGCCCATGATATTGGTCAGGCTTTGGGCACGGGCGCATACCTCGAAAAACTCGAACGCACCAAAATCGGCAAACACAAATTAATAAACGCAATTGAGCTCGACAAAATCAACCAAAAAAACTGGCAGGAATTTATTAAATAAAAAAATCTCCCATAAAGGGAGATAAATTTCCTCCAAGAAAGCCGCTGGCTTTTTTTTATTTTGGCTTACCGCCTGACGGCGTCTTAACATCTGGCTTTAATTTATTTTGTCCTGTTGGCGTTACGTCATCCAGCCGCCGAGTGGGGGCTGTTTGCGCAAGGTTGTCCATTGTATTTTGCAGTCTGACCTTTTTTCTTGCCTCGATCCACCGGCCGACATACACGCAAAGGCAAGAAAAATATCCCACCCCGAAAATAAACATTAGAACCAAGCTTTCACCGTGGCGTCCGGCACGAACGGTTTGCAAAAGCATGCAAATCATAACCGCAAGTAGCGCGATTAGAAGCAGGCCGTAAGGTATAAATTGCTGATTAATTAATCTGTATTTACGCCGTATACTTTCA